>Ga0207900_100071_pt1 | contig 82490 bp, 71 predicted proteins | sample LinPmetageLP39_FD_184052 | JGI IMG/M metagenome (GOLD analysis project Ga0207900, IMG submission 184052) | Marine viral communities from the Pacific Ocean - LP-39 (SPAdes) | ecosystem: Environmental > Aquatic > Marine > Oceanic | place: Pacific Ocean | collected 2010-06-14
ACTCGGCTTCAGAGCCGACCATGAACCGCCGTGGTACGGAACCGTATGCCCGGTGGTGTGAGAGGACGGGGGAGGTAACTCCCCCTCCTACTCGATTGATAGTGCGTGTAGCAGCGTTGGGCTTTTCTTGGGCGATATGAACCTTGGAGACGGAGTGTTGCAAAATTGAAAGCTAGTCGGATCACGCTTGCCCTGACAGGGTGTGCCGTTACCTTGTCTTTACTTGCTGTTTTGTTTGCTGATTTTCTGCCCACATATGCAGGGTCATACGCGGACCAGCGTTACCTTCTGGTGGGCCTGATAGGTGTTGTTTCGGTTGCAGGCACAATGTTTATTGCAACGCAGAGATTGGCCTCGAAAAAAGCAATGTTTGCCCTACTACCCGCTTTTTCGTTTGTGCTTGCCTTTCCTGTTTTGTCCATCCCCTTTCTGGAGCAGTTGTACGCGTTCGTCGAGCCCGGTCTGTACTCGTTTTACTTTGCTGCGGCGGTCCTTGGTGGGCTCGTTCTTATGGCGCAGGGAATGGTCAATCGATACTTAGAGATATTTGTTTCCGTCGCAGCAGCGGCCTGCTTTCTTTACGGTGTGATGTCAGTAAACGTCTACCTGTTTGCGTTGGTGGATGGCTATGCCGATCTTTCAGATCTCATTCCATGGGGCTTCGTGAATATCCGTTACTGGAGCCATGTAGCAACCTGGCTTTTACCCATTCTGCCGCTGGCGGTCCTTGTGGGCCCGCTTGGTAAATTCCGCCTTTGGCGCACGATCGTCGCCACCGGAGCTGGGCTTTGGTGGTGGATCATTTTCTTGTCGACTTCCCGGGGAACGATTCTGGGAATTACGATTGGTGTGGTATTCGCTGCACTGTTCTTTGGCCGTCAAAGCTGGCCCTGGCTGAGGCGGTTTCTTATCTACCTTCTAATCGGAGTTGCAATTTGGTTTGTCCTCTCCGTTCTGGTGCCTTCACTTTTCTTCGGTGAAACCGAGCTGCGGTCAGTCAGGGTAGACAGCGCGGGCAGGGCGCCACTATTTATGGAAGCTTGGCAGATGAGTCTCCAGCATTTTCCGTTGGGTATGGGGCCACAATCCTGGTTAACCCACGATCTGCTTACGCAGGCGTATTCGGAAAACAGTAAATATGGACACCCGCACAATATGTATCTGATGTGGGCGGCAGAGTATGGCTGGCTATTGATTCTCCTGTTCCTTCTGCTAGCGCTCCAGCTAACCGTCCAATTATGGCGTCGTCGCACGGCGCTATTGGCTGAGGGTGATACGGAAGGCATTCTTATGCTCGCTGGTGTTGCTGCGTCCGTGATTTCCGCTTTCATACATGCCGGAGCGTCCGCTGTGTTTATAGCACCGGGCTCAATGTTGGTTGGTCTGTTTGTGTTGGCGGGGTTCTGGGCGTTGATTTTCTCTCCACTGTTCAGCGTTAAGCAGAGAAATGGCTCTAACCTGATGCTACCTAAGAAACTGGTGTCTGCGATCTCTTCAGCAGCACTCGTCTTGATTCTTTGGTTGTTGTGGGCCGCACAGGTGCATACCTATTATCTCGGTATGAAATCAGACGAGATTTATTATCATGAGCACATGAACGAACGGACACTGCCGCGCTTCTGGTTTCATGGAAACTTCCCTCGCCCGGATACCCGATAGGGGCGTTCCAGAGGATGGAGTGCCTCCTCCTCTCTCGCTATATCGGTATTGGTCCGGACTTTGCTCTGTAAAAGTATCGTCAGGTCTTCGGAATACAGAGCATGTCTGGAAAAAACAGCGGTTTTACCCTCATTGAACTCATGATTGTTGTCGCCATCATCGGCATTATTGCGTCCATTGCGATACCAGCTTACCGGGGCCACGTCATGCAATCCCAGGTAAATCGGGCACTTGGGGAGCTGTCGGCGTACAAGTCTGCGGTAGAGGAGCGCCTGGCGCACGGGGCTACAGTTGATAACTCGGATATTGGTTATTCGCCGTCCTCGTTGACAACCGGGGTTCCGGCTATCGACATAGCAGTGCTAAATTCTGACGGTTCTGGTCACATTCAGGTGACCATGGGCGGCAACGCCCATGGCGACTTGGTGGGCGTTGTCATCCGCATGGAGCGATCGGTGGCGGGGAACTGGCAGTGTGTAATTGATCCTAGTGCAGCGGCTAATTGGAAGGGTCGGTATAGCCCCAATGGGTGTGATGTGATCTAAGCGATTCCTGCGAGGCATTCCTGTAGTAATTTTGATGTGTTGCGTCACTATCGCCCATAATAGCGCAAACGTAATTGACCTGACGCAGGAAGCCGACCCTCATGCACTACAACTCCATCCTCCCCGATGTCCTGAAAATCGCAGACGCCGCCAGCGAAAAGGTGCTCAGCATCTACATGACGGACTTCAAGGTCGATTTTAAAGCGGACGAGTCGCCGATTACCGCAGCGGACGTCGCCAGTCATCGCGTGATTGTGGAGGGCTTGCGCAACCTTAGCCATGATATTCCGGTACTTTCGGAAGAGGGTGCCGAAATTCCCTGGAGCGAGCGAAAACAGTGGCGGCGCTTCTGGCTGATTGACCCGATTGATGGCACCAAGGACTTCACCCAGCGTACTGGCGAATTCACCGTAAACATCGCTTTGATCGAAAACGGCGAACCCATTCTCGGGGTCGTCACAGCGCCTGCGTTAAAAGAAGCATACTGGGGCTTGAAAGGCGAGGGCGCCTACAAGCGGGACCGTACAGGCCGCACCCGGCGGATCAGTGTGGTCGAGCCCGGTGAGGCCAAGCGCGTTGTTGCCAGCAAGAATCACTTGAACGACGAAACCAAAGCTTTCATCGACAAGCTTGGCGCTCATGAGCTGGTGCAGGCTGGCAGTTCCCTCAAGTTCTGCAAGATTGCCGAAGGCCATGCGGACATTTACCCAAGGCTGGGGCCAACTTGTGAGTGGGATACCGGTGCAGCTCACGCCGTGCTTTCGGCCGCCGGAGGTAAGGTAGAAACCTTGGAGGGCAAGCCCTTGCAGTACGGCAAGGAGGATGTGCTCAATCCCCATTTCGTTGCTGCTGGCAACTGGTACAAATGACCTGGTACGCATTACAGTACAAACCCAGCCAGGGTGACCGCGCCCTAAGTCATCTGCAAAATCAGGACATTGCCTGCTTCTATCCGAAAATCACGGTGGAAAAAATCAAGGCTGGCAAGCGCACCAAAAAGCTGGAGCCGCTGTTCCCCGGCTACCTGTTTGTGAACCTGGAGCAAACGGATCCCATGTGGGCCAAGCTACGCTCCACGAGAGGCATACTGCGGATTGTCAGCTTTGCCAATAAACCAGCCGCCATCCCGGATGACGTCATCAAACATGTTAAAGACAGCCTGCACACCGTTGCAGAGCAGGGTGGCATCAAACCCGGTCAGGCCGTGGATCTGGAAGACGGACCCTTTAAGGGTATCAGCGCCATCTTCCAGGCTTACGACGGCGAAGAGCGTGCCATTGTCTTGATCAGCTTCATGCAGAAGCAGCAAACGGTCAAAGTTCCCCTATCCACCCTCCACCCACGTAAGTCGGATTAGCGCAGCGTAACCCGACAAGCCAGCCCTAGCTCAAAGAGGAACTTTTGTTCACTTCTATTCGTTCTTCAAACGGTCATAATGTCATTAACGCTTAACAAACGATGGTTACGGAATGCTAGACCCCTCACAAGGGCCATCACGGCCTCAATACGATGACGAAATTAATCTGGTTGATCTGGCCAGGACGTTCCTAAGACGAAGGCGGGTGTTCTACATCGTTTTTGTGGTGGTCTCTCTCGGAGGCGTGGCGTACGCGTTGTTTGCGCCCGAGAAACACGAATACGTCACCTTGGTGAAATTGGCTGAAAAGGCGAACGGGGATTTCATCGAGGAGCCTGGCACCGTCATCGCTGAACTGGACAGCCTCTGGGTGCCTGACCTGCAGGCCCAGCACCATCAAGCTGCAGGCAATAATCTACCGTTCAGGCTATCCGCCAGTAACCCGGACGAGACCGGGCTCGTCCGAATCGTATCGGAAGCCCCGCCCGCTGAAGCGGAGCTCGTGGAGAAAAACCACCGGCAGCTGATCGAGCGACTGAGCTCTGAGCAGGGACAGGCGTTCGCAGCTCTGCAGAAGAGTCTGGAAAAGCAGATTGAATCTCTGGAATCGACCGTCAAAATGTTGGAAGCCGGAGAGAATACCGGGGACGCAATTGCATCCGCCGTCGAAAAACAACTGTCACTAGAATCGAGTTTGGAATCGTTATCGCCCTTTGAGGCGTTGGTCGTCAGCAGGCAAAGTGGAGAAAACGCCGGCCCATCGCGCAGGCTGATTGTTGCGCTCTCGATCATGCTCGGTTTGTTGGCGGGGGTATTTATTGCGTTTTTCGCCGAGTTCATTGGTTTGGTGAAAGGCAAAACGCCTGAAATTTGATCACATGTAGCCGTTTCAATAACGGTTTGACAACTTATTACTCCCTGGGCGCTTTGGGGCGGGCATGTCAGGCTTATTGTCACTTGCGTGTCATATTGGATGCCGTAAAATCGTCACGCTTTTGACACAGATGCTTCATCAACCGACAGGGATACAGTTGGGATTGGGTTGTTCCCTCCGTGTTGTTCGTTTTTCCTGTCATTTCTCAGAAAGTTGCCGGTATATGACCTCAAAACACTGGACTCTGGTCGGTGGGGCGGTAGCGTGCCTGATTGTCGCCACGTATTCTTCTGCGGCCTTTTCGGCACCTTGGCTGAAACCTGGCGACAACCGTGCCCGCTTTGCCCTGCAAAAACTGGCGGACCGGGGGCACCTGAACCGCACAACCTCCACCTGGCCGGTGATGATGGGTACTGTCCAAAGTGGCTTGGGCCGGGAGACCGGTAACGATGCCCCAGCCATCGGCGGCCCATTGGCTTACCTGAAGTTCGAGATGGATGAGCAGGGCCAGCAGGGCTGGCGAGCGGAATACGAACTGGGCGCAACCAGCGAACCGACCTTTGTAAGAGGCTTTCAGGCTGGCCCACGCGAAACAGCCGAGACCAGCCTCAATGTGCAATGGCAGGGTGAATCCTGGGCCTTCGGCATAAAACCAGGCTTGGAAGCAAACCCGGAAGACGACGATACATTTCGTCTGGACGGCTCTTACCTCGCTGCAACCGCCGGTAACTGGGTGTTTGGCGCTGGTGCTATCGACCGCTGGTGGGGGCCCGGGTGGCAAAGCAGCTTGATCCTTTCCAACAACGCCCGCCCCATGCCTGCGATATGGCTGAACCGTAAGGTCGCCGCGGAGCCGGAAACCAGTTGGCTAAAATGGATCGGCCCCTGGCAGTTCACCACCTTCGCTGGCCAACTGGAAAGCGAACGTGCGGTTCCCGACGCCAAGATGATTGGCATGCGCCTGACGGTAAGGCCCATCGACGGGCTGGATATCGGCTTCTCCCGCGCGATCATGTTCGGCGGCGAAGGCCGGCCGGAAGGCGCCTCCACCATCTGGAACGCCCTAATCGGTCGCGACAATGGTCAACTGGAAGAGAACGACCCCGGAAACCAATTGGCCAGTATTGACGCGCGTTACGGTTTTTCCATCGGCGACCAGGCCATGGGTGTCTACGGCCAGATGATGGGCGAAGATGAGGCCGGCGCCTTTCCAGCTCGCAAATCCTGGCTGTTGGGTACGGACTGGACCACTCAATTGTTAGAGAGCGACCAGCAATGGTTTGTAGAATACGCCAACACACTGGCTGACGACTTTCTGGGTAATGCCATGCCCAACATCACTTACAACCATTCTCGCTACCAAAGCGGTTACCGCCACAAAGGCCGCAGCATGGCCTCCACCTTCGATGGCGATGCCGAAACCCTGACGATTGGAGCATTCAACTTTTTTCCGGATGGCCGTAACCTGTCGGCGTCTGTAAGCTATCTGGATCTCAACAAGGATGGTCAGAACCGTTCGATTGTAACCGACGACGACATATTCTTTACCATCCCAGACGGTAACCAAACGGCCGCTATGGTATCCGTGGGTTACGGCACACAATTTCTCAACGGCTGGCTGGACCTCACGGCCCAGGCCACCGACAAAAAGATAGAATTCATCAGCGGCGAGAAAGACCAATGGTCTGTCGGTGCCGCCTGGCGCTATCGCTTCTAAAAAACGGATTTACTAAGTGAACCTGACCAAACGACTATTAATGTCACTGGCGCTTGTCTTGCCAGTTACCACCGCTGCCCAATCCATCAGCCAGTCCCAGATTGAACAGTTCAAGAGCATGCCACGGGCACAGCAGGAGGCCTTGGCGCGTCAATATGGGGTGGATCTGGATTCTATTGCCAGCTCTGCAAACCAGCAAAGCCAGCGGCCACAGAATGTGAACGTGGTAGAGCCGGTTGACGCCATCTCCGATGAAGAGAGGGAGCGTGCCCGGCAAGAGCAGGACAATAACGAAGAGCAGGACCGCAAGAACGGCGGCCTGAAGCCTTATGGGTACGATCTGTTTGTTGGAAGCCCCACAACGTTTGCGCCAGTGACGGAAATTCCCGTTCCCAACGACTACACTTTGGGCCCTGGCGATGTACTGCGGGTGCAGCTCTGGGGAAAGGAAAATCAGCAACTGGAACTGCCTGTTTCGCGGAACGGTACCATTAGCTTTCCGCAATCCGGCCCCCAAACCGTTGCGGGCCTCACGTTTGACCAAGCCAGACAGCAGATCAAGAAGCGGGTCTCCGAGCAGTACATCGGTGTGCAGGCCAGTGTTTCCCTGGGAGAACTGCGCAGCATGCGGGTGTTCGTGCTGGGGGAGGCCAGAAATGCCGGCTCCTATACCGTCAGCTCGCTGTCCACCATCACTAACGCACTGTACGTCTCAGGCGGCATCAAGCGCACCGGCTCCTTGCGTAAAATTCAGCACAAACGGGATGGCAAACTCATTGGTGAGTTGGACCTGTACGACTTGTTGCTGGCAGGTGACACCTCCAACGACAACCGCCTGCAACCTGGCGACGTTATCTTCATCCCACCTGTGGGTGACCGAGTAGGAATAGAGGGTGAAGTCTACCGCCCCGCGCTCTACGAGCTGAGAAACAGCACCAACCTGCAGGAACTGGTAAATCTGGCAGGCGGGCTTACCCCCCAGGCCTACCCGCAACTGGTGCGTATTGAACGTAATAACGATGACTTCCTGCGCATCATCGCCGAAGCCGACCTCACCACATCAAAAGGCAAGCAGGCAGCAGTTAAACCCGGTGACCGCATAGAAGTCGCCTCCATTTCCGACATCACTGGCCAGTACGTGGAAGTGAAAGGGGCGGCGACTCGTCCCGGCCGCTACGCTTGGGTGCCTGGTATGCGGGTAAGCTCCGTTATCCGTTCTCTGGAAAGTGACCTGCTGCAGGAAGCGGACAAACGCTATGCCGCCATTGTACGAACCGACCGGGGAACGGATACCGTTTCCGTGATCAACCTGCGACTGCGTAAAGCTCTGGATAACCCCGGGGGCGAGAACGACATTATTATACAAGAGAAAGACCAGTTCTTGATATTCGCCGACGAAGGCAAGCTCAGCGCGAAAACGAGCGACCTGAACGACCTTGAGCAGGAAAGAAATGGAACCCTTCGTGGTGAGCAGGGCAAGCAACGTGAACAGGAAAGGAGTAAAAGCAAGAATGAGAAAGACTTTACCCGGTTCAGCCGCGAAGCTTTATTTGCTCCGATACTGCAACGCCTGAAAGCCCAAGCGAGCCCCGGCAAGCCACAGCAAACCATCCGCGTAACCGGCCCTGTGCGCTACCCAGGTGAGTACCCGTTGCCGGCTTCGCGGCAAGTAGCAGATGCCATATATGTCGCCGGCGGCTTGAAAGATTCAGCTTCGCTCTATACTGCGGAACTGGCGCGATTCGGCGTTGACGAACAGGGTACGGGTAAAACCAACATTCAGAACCTGAACCTCAAAGCCGTAATGGAAGGGCAGGTGTCAGTCTCGCTTCAAAGCCGGGACCGTCTACTTATCAAGTCCATTCCGGAGTTTGCTCGGGCTAAAACGATCGAGCTGAATGGTGAGGTCCGTTACCCGGGGCAATATACAATCCGCAATGGCGAAACCCTGCGTGACGTGATCCAGCGCGCCGGTGGCCTCACTGAGAACGCTTTCCCCGAAGGCGCGGTCTTCACCCGCGAAAAGCTCCGCCAACTGGAGGCCCAGCGCCTGCAGGAAGCCGAAGAGCGCCTGCAGGGAGACCTTCTGGGCATACAACTGGAAGGCGACGACATCGGTGGTCAGGGCGCAGAAAGAACCCAGCAAGTCGAAGATCTGCTGGAGGACGTACAAAGCGCTCGCCCGATCGGCCGCATGGTCATCAACCTCGCTGACGTTGTAGGCAGCGACGAATATCAGCCCATCCGCCTGCAAGACGGCGATCGCTTGACCATACCCCTCATCCCGCAGTCCGTCAGTGTATTTGGCGAAGTACAGTTTCCCACCAGCCACCTGCACACTGAGGGACTCACCGTGGATGAATACCTGGAACGTAGCGGTGGCCCAACGCGACAGGCCGATGAAGACAGAGTCTATGTCGTTAAAGCGGATGGCTCCGTAATTCTCCCTGAGAAGAGTCGCTGGTTTGGCGGCCGCAGCCAACAACTAGCGCCGGGAGACACCATCATCGTGCCCATCGACGTGGATCGCCTAAATCAACTGGAGCTTTGGAGTAACGTAAGCCAGATCGTTTACCAGATGGCATTGGGTGCAGCGGCAGTGGGGAATCTGTAATGAACAAACACGAAGCCCCAACTCGGCTTGTTGAGCATGCTTACTCCACAGACGACGAAATCAACCTCCGCGAAGTCTTCGCCACCCTCTGGGCCGGCAAATGGCTGATCATCGCCATTACCTTCGTCGTTGCCGTCGCCGGCGTCGCCTACGCCCTATACAAGCCCAATATTTATCAGTCCAGCGTACTGCTCGCGCCGGCCAACGAAGAGGGCGGCGTGAGCGGACTCGGTGGCCAACTCGGTGGCCTGGCCAGCCTCGCGGGTATCAGCCTCGGCAGTGGCGGCTCCAACCAGACGGTCATCGCCCGTGAAGTACTGCAATCCCGCGCCTTCCTGGCGGATTTCATCCGGCGCCATAACCTGGAAGTGCCACTCATGGCCATCGAAGAGTGGAATGATAAAAGCCAGGCCTGGATCTATAACCGCGATGTCTACAACCCCGACACCGGCGAGTGGCTCGCTGACGAAAATGGTGAAAGCCACAAGCCAACCGACTGGGACCTGGTGAAAGCATTCAGGGAAAATCACCTGAACGTAAGCGAGAACAAAGACAGCGGCATGATCACCGTCAGCGTAAAAAGCCTCTCCCCCCCGGCGGCACAGCAATGGGCCGAATGGCTGGTGGCGGATATCAACGAGCACATGCGCCGGGAAGACGTGGCCGAAGCCAGCGCCCGAATCGATTACCTCGAAGACAAACTGAACGACACCAACGTGGCGGGCATGCAGCAGGTGTTCTACCAGCTCATCGAAAGCGAAACCCGCACCGTGATGCTGGCTAATGCCCAGCAGGAGTATGTGTTCGAGACCGTAGACCCGGCGGTGGTGCCTCAGGAGAAGAGCGAGCCCAAACGCCCGCTCATAGCCATCGTGGCAACTATGCTAGGCGGCATGCTGGGTGTATTCATCGTGTTCATAAGAGCCTTTATCCGCAGTGGCAAACAAGAGAGCGAAAACGTATGAACTCGGTTCTAAGCCTCATCGGCAGAGACAAAGAACTTTTTTTAACAGACATTCAAAACCACGAAGCCAAACTGTCCCAAATCATTACCAACTCCCGCTTCCTGGTCCTCGGCGGAGCCGGCTCCATAGGCCAAGCCGTCACTAAAGAAATCTTCAAGCGCAACCCGGAAAAGCTTCACGTAGTGGATATCAGCGAAAATAATCTGGTTGAGCTTGTGAGGGATATCCGCAGTAGCTTCGGTTACATTCCCGGAGATTTTCGCACGTTTGCGCTAGACATCGGTTCCCTGGAATACGATGCGTTTTTCAAGGTCGATGGTGGTTACGACTATATTCTGAACCTGTCTGCGCTCAAGCACGTACGCAGCGAAAAAGACCCCTACACGCTTATGCGTATGGTGGATGTAAACGTTTTCAACACAGACAAAACGGTGCAACAAGCGCTTGCGGCTGGCACAAAAAAATACTTCTGTGTTTCTACCGACAAAGCGGCAAACCCTGTGAATATGATGGGGGCCTCCAAACGCATTATGGAGATGTTCCTGATGCGCAGAAGCCTGCAAATCGATATCTCCACAGCCCGCTTTGCCAATGTCGCCTTCTCCGACGGTTCGCTGCTGCACGGTTTCAACCAACGGCTGGAAAAGCGGCAGCCGATTGTGGCCCCGAATGATGTTCGCCGTTACTTCGTTACGCCAAAGGAGTCCGGGGAGCTGTGCCTGATGTCTTGCCTATTTGGTGACAACCGGGACATCTTCTTCCCGAAACTCAGTGAGAAGCTGCATCTCATCTCGTTTGCGGATATTGCCGTGAAGTATCTCGCAGAGAAGGGCTTGGAGCCGGTTCTGTGTGATGATGAAGACGAAGCAAGGGAACTGACGAAAACTCTCCCGGAGCAGGGAAAGTGGCCGTGCCTGTTCACCGGCAGCGATACCACGGGCGAGAAAGACTTCGAAGAATTCTTTACTGACCAGGAAACGCTGAACATGGCTCGCTTCGAGAACCTAGGCATCATCAAGAACGATGCGGAGTTTGACGACCAATTGCTGGCCGAATTTGAAGAGAGGATTGCCACTATGAAGCGAGACCTGGCCTGGAACAAACAGGACCTCGTTGACTTGTTCTACCAGATGATTCCCGGTTTTGGCCACAAAGAGACCGGCAAATATCTCGACAGCAAAATGTGAGGCAACTTTGAGTGACCAATTGATTCAGTTTGTCCGGGACTATTTCAAGACTCTTGAGTTCATCCCGCTTCACGCGCCGGTCTTTCCTGGTCGAGAAAAGGAATATGTGGCTGATACGATCGAGTCGACCTTTGTTTCCAGTGTCGGCGCGTACGTAGACCGGTTCGAAAAAGATATGGCTAGTTATACTGGCTCCTCCAAGGCCGTTGCCACGGTAAACGGAACGGCTGCGCTACACATTTCGCTGAAGCTTGCCGGAGTGGAGGCCGGCGATCTGGTGATCACGCAGCCTCTCACCTTCGTGGCAACGTGTAATGCCATCGCCTACTGCAACGCCGAACCGGTATTTATCGACGTAGATCGGGAGACCTTGGGGTTATCTGCCAAGGCGCTGGAAGCCTGGCTTGAAGAAAACGCCAAGCTGGATACCGAAGGCGTATGCCGAACCCGCGCAGACAACAAAGTGGTTCGCGCTTGCGTGCCCATGCACACCTTTGGCCACCCTGCCGATTTGGACGGCCTGATATCGGTGACTCATCGCTGGAATATTTCGCTGGTTGAGGATGCAGCCGAGTCGCTGGGAAGTTTTTACAAAGGAAAGCACACCGGCACGTTCGGCACTTTGGGCACACTCAGTTTCAACGGAAACAAAATCATGACCACCGGAGGGGGTGGCATGATTCTGGCGGGTGGGGCCTTGGCCGCTCGCGCCAAGCACCTGACCACGACCGCCAAGAAGCCTCATGCATACGAGTACATTCACGACGAGTTGGGTTACAACTACCGATTACCAAATCTGAACGCTGCATTGGGTTGCGCCCAGTTGGAACAGCTTGAAACCTTCATTGGGGCTAAACGGGCCTTAGCAGCGGCCTACGAAGATTTCTTCTCAGGCACAAACCAAGAGTTCGTGAGGGAGCCGGCTGACTGTCGTTCAAATTACTGGTTGAACGCCGTTATTTGTGAGGACAAAGCCCACAGAGACGAGCTGCTCCACACGACAAACAGCCAAGGGGTAATGACGCGGCCAGTCTGGACGTTGATGAATCACCTGGCCATGTACCGGGGCAGCCGCCGTGGCGCTCTCAGTAATGCGGAGTGGTTGGAATCTCGGGTGGTTAACTTACCAAGCAGTGTAGTCGTGGAATGACTTTGAATAATCGGATCGGAATATTTGGAACATCAGGTATGGCCCGTGAGGCTGGCGACATTGCGTGGGCGAGCGGTCTGGAGCCTGTTTATGTCGCTCGGGATGAGAGCGAATTACAGGCCTGGAATTTTTCAGGACCTGTCATTCTGGAAAAAGAGATAGAGCGGTACGCAGACCTGCCGTTCGTAATTGGTATTGGTGAAAACAGCATTCGAAAAGCCATTGCCGAACGTTTCCGGGATTTGCTCCGATTCTCGAACTTGATCCACCCGAGCGCCACTTTTGGTCGTGGGCAAAGAGAAGTGCTTGAAGCTTGTAAGGGCTCCATCGTTGCAGCCGGTGCTCGTCTCACGAGTGGAATAGTGATTGGAGACTTCTGCCTCTTTAATCAGAACGTAACCGTTGCCCATGACTGTGTTTTGGGTAGTTATGTTCACGTGGCCCCGGGCGCAAACCTGTCAGGGAACGTGCATTTGAAAGACGGTTGCTGGGTAGGTGCGGGCGCTGTAGTGAATCAGGGCAGTAATAAAGAGAAACGTGTGGTTGGCGAAAACACAGTGGTCGGCTCTGGTGCCGTTGTGATTGAAGATTGCGAAGCGGATGCCGTTTATGCAGGTGTACCGGCAAAGAGGATCAAATGAAGACGCTTATTATTGCAGAAGCTGGCGTGAACCATAATGGTGACATGGCGCTGGCTAAAGAATTGATTGCTGCTGCGGCAGAAGCCGGGGCTGACCTCGTTAAGTTTCAGACCTTCATTGCAGCCAATATCATCTCCCAGAGCGCACCTAAGGCGGAGTATCAGAAGGGTGCAACCGACCCACAAGAGTCGCAGCGGGACATGGTTCGCAAACTGGAGTTAACCCGCGAGAACCATATGGAACTGATTGCAGAGTGCAAAAATCAGGGTATCGGCTTCTTCTCCACTGCCTTTGATAAAGACAGCATCGACCTTCTCGAGGAATTGGGTGGCTTAAAGATTGTTAAGGTACCCTCTGGTGAACTCACAAATCTCCCTTACCTTCGTTATCTGACCCGCCACGGAAACCCCGTCCTGCTCTCGACCGGTATGGCCAACCTGGGGGAGATCGAAGCAGCGATAGATGTGGTGGAGCAGGCTGGCACACCCAGAGATAAAATCACGGTTCTACACTGCACCACCGAATACCCCACGCCAATGGAGGATGTGAACCTGAGTGCCATGGTAAACATCGGCAAAGCATTCGGTGTAAACGTGGGCTATTCAGATCACACACCCGGTATTGAAGTGCCCATCGCAGCGGTTGCCTTGGGTGCGACGGTTATTGAAAAACATTTCACCGTGGACCGCTCTCTGCCGGGGCCAGACCATAGGGCCAGCCTGGAGCCAGATGAGCTAAAAGCCATGGTGCAGGGCATCCGGAATATTGAAAAGGCGCTGGGGGACGGCATCAAGCGCCCGAGCGCCAGCGAACTGAAGAACAAGACCATTGCCCGTAAATCCCTGGTGGCTGCTTGCCCCATAAAGGCCGGTGAGTCGTTCAGCGAAGAGAACCTGATGGCTAAGCGCCCGGGCACCGGAATTTCTCCCATGCATTGGGATGAAGTGATTGGTCGTAAGGCGCCCCGTGATTTCTGCGAAGACGAGTTGATAGAACTATGACCCGAAAGGTCTGTGTTGTCACAGGTACACGAGCCGAATTTGGCTTGTTGCGGTGGTTGATGAGAGAAATTCAGGAGCATCCGGAGCTAAAGCTACAGGTGGCTGCAACCGGAATGCATCTGTCACCAGAGTTTGGCTCTACCTATCAGGAAATAGAGGCTGACGGTTTCACCATTGACGCGAAAGTTGAAATGTTGCTGAGCGCCGATACGAATACAGCTGTTACCAAATCAATGGGGTTGGGCGTAATAGGCTTTGCAGATGCTTACGAGCGCTTAATGCCGGATATCGTAGTAGTGCTCGGTGATCGGTTCGAGATTTTCGCGGCGACGTCTGCCGCTTTGATTGCCGGCATTCCAGTTGCTCATTTGCACGGGGGCGAAACCACGGAAGGAGCGTTTGACGAAGCTATCCGGCATTCAATTACAAAAATGTCCCACCTGCACTTTGTGGCAGCAGACGAATACAAGAACCGTGTCATCCAATTGGGAGAATATCCTGACCGTGTATTCCATGTGGGGGGGATGGGCATTGATGCCATTAAGCGCATTCAGCTGTTGAGCCGAGAGGACCTGGAGAAGTCTATCGATTTTGAACTGGGTGAGAAAAGTCTTCTGGTTACGTTTCACCCAGTAACCCTTGAAGGTGGTGCTAGTTCGTCAACCCAAATGGCTGAGTTACTTGCTGCACTAAACGAGCTTGAAGATACACAACTTATTTTCACCATGCCTAACGCTGATACCGGCGGCAGGGAGCTGAGCGCTATGGTGAGGGAGTTTGTAGAGAAAAGGTCCAATGCCTGTGTGTTCACATCACTGGGGCAATTGCGATATTTCTCCTGTCTGGCTCAGATCGACGGCGTAGTAGGCAACTCCTCAAGTGGATTGGCAGAAGCGCCATCCTTTTCAATCGGAACGGTTAACATTGGGGATCGTCAGAAGGGGCGCCTGAGAGCTGAGAGCGTGATTGATTGCGAGCCCACCAAACAGTCTATTCTTAAAGCAATCGAGAGGCTTTACTCGCCGGTATTCAAGAGCATTCTGCCATCAGTCTCCAACCCTTATGGCGACGGCGGGGCGAGCACCGCCATTGTTCGAGTACTTGCCGAATACCCGCTCGACGACCTTGTGAAGAAGTCCTTTTATAACCTGCCTATCTCAGGCAGAAAACTACGGAGCAGTAAATGAAGCAATGGCGAAATGCTTTGGTAGGCAGTGAGGTCAGTCTGGAAAAAGCCATTGAAGTTCTGGACAAGGCTGCGCTCCGTATCGCTCTCGTGGTTGATGATGAGGAAAGACTGCTCGGCACATTAACGGATGGGGACGTCCGGCGTGCATTGCTAAAACATTTACCAATGGATACGCCGGTTAACCAGGTAATGAATGCCAATCCCAAGACAGCGGAACAGAGCTGGACAGAAAGCCGAATTCTGGCACTCATGGAGCAATATGAAGTACTTCAGTTGCCATTGGTGGATAGCGAGAAAAAACTCGTGGGCCTGGAGAGCCTGCATCACTTACTGAACAAACATCGCCACGACAACCCGGTATTCCTGATGGCCGGTGGCTTTGGCACCCGCTTGCGCCCTCTCACCAACAATTGCCCGAAACCAATGCTTAAGGTGGGCGATAAACCCATTCTGGAGCAGATTCTTCTGGGCTTTGTGGATGCTGGCTTCCATCGCTTTTACATCTCCACCCACTACATGCCGCAAGTAATCCGCGATTATTTTGGCAATGGGGAAAAGTGGGGCGTCAGTATCCAGTATGTGCATGAAGAAACCCCCTTGGGAACCGGGGGTGCGCTGGGGTTATTGCCCCGCGACGAGATTGACCTGCCGATGTTTATGATGAACGGCGATCTGCTCACTTCCCTCAACTTCCAGAGCTTCCTGGAATTCCATGAAAAACATGAGGGTATTGCTACCATGTGTGTACGGGAATACGAGCATCAGGTGCCCTACGGCGTAATAACCAGCGATGGCACCCGCATTGAGTCCATGGTCGAGAAACCCATACAGCGATTTTTTGTGAATGCCGGTATCTATTTACTTTCGCCTGAACTGGTAAAAAGCGTCAAGCCCGGAACCCGGATTGATATGCCGTCGTTACTGGAAAAGCAGATTGAGCAGGGCCGAGAGATAAACATGTTCCCTGTACATGAATACTGGCTGGACATAGGCAGGATGGATGATTTCAACAAAGCACAGAACGAAGTAGGGCAATTGTGAGAAAGGCGCCAGAGCGAGTATTGATTATCGGCACCGGCAGCATAGCACAACGCCACATGAGGAACCTGGGAAGCCAATTCCCGAGCGCCGTTGTTGTATGTGTAAGTTCCACCGGCAGGAGCCTCGAAAAGTCAGAAGTTCCAGCTACTGAAATCAGCGCAAGTATCGAAGACGCCCTCAACATTCCGCCGGATTTTGCCATTGTGGCATCTCCGGCGAATCTTCACCTTGAGCATGCCTTGAAGATATTGATGAGAGGCATCCCAGTGCTGGTGGAAAAACCCCTGTGCATTAGCCTCGCCGACGACCCATACCGCTTGTTGCTGGAGGGCCGAGAAAAAATCGGTGTCGGGTACAATCTGCGGTTTCTGCCGTCTGCTCAAGTAGTAAAAAACCTGCTCGAAAAAAAGGAGCTGGGCGACATCACGGCTGCATTTGCTGAAGTGGGGCAATATTTGCCTGATTGGCGTCCAGGAGCTGACTATAAATCTGGCGTTTCGGGTCAGAAGAAGCTTGGTGGTGGAGCGCTTTTGGAGCTAAGCCACGAACTCGATTACCTTCAATGGATTTTTGGAAACTTCACTCAGTTAATGGGGACTACGAGAAACTCCGGTCAGTTGGGGATAGATGTTGAGGACAACGTCGATGCAATGCTGATTACAGACCAGGGCGGCGTTGTCCATGTGCATCTGGATTTCCTGCAACGGGCGCCAAGCCGGACTTTTAAAGCGGTTGGAGATAAGGCGACGTTACTCTGGGATATTTTAAGAAATGAAGTTTCGCTTTTATTGCCTGGAGGTGAACGGCGACTGATTTATAGCGATCCTGGCTATGATCGCAATCAGATGTATACGGACCAACTGAACGCGTTTGTTGACTTTGCCTTTGGCTACGGCCGTTTCGATTCTTCGTTCGAAAGTGCTGAACGGGTAATGGGCCTGGTTGATGCTATCCGGGCATCAGATTCTTCCCGTAAATGGATTGCAATTGAGGAAAGACAATGAGCAGGGTTTTTGGGTTTGTATTTGCCAGAGGTGGCTCCAAAGGCCTTCCTCGAAAGAATCTTTTGAAAATCGGAGGAAAGCCACTGTTGGCTCATTCCATCGATACGGCCAAGCGAGTGCAAAGGGTTGAGCGGATCTTCGTATCTACGGAAGATCCAGAAATTAAGCAGATAGCTGAAGAATATGGCGCAGAGGTGATCGATCGGCCCCCAGGGCTCGCAGAAGACAAATCGGCAGAGCTTGATGCCTGGAGGCACGCTGTTTCATACCTGACAGCCAGAGGAGAGAACTTTGATGTATTGCTGAGCCTGCCAGCTACGAGTCCCTTGAGGTCCCCAGAGGACGTAAGTCGTTGTTTGGAAAAGCTGGATGGCGATACAGATGTTGTTATCACAGTAACGCCTGCGTCTCGCAGCCCCTACTTCAATATGGTGTCGCGAGGGCAAGATGGTAGTTGCCAAATCCTCTCCCCCTCGTCCGGCTATTCAAGAAGGCAGGACGCTCCGGAAGCGTTCGATATTACAACGGTAGCCTACGCTGTGAAAACCGAGTTTTTGCAGACCCGCCAGAACCTACTTGGTGGAAAAACGAAATCCGTGGTCATCCCCAAAGAGCGAGCGGTCGATATTGACGATTACTGGGATTTCAAATTCGCAGAGCTTATTTATAAAGAGATGAACCATGTTGCTGAATGATAAAACTATCCTGGTTGTTGGGGCCGGGGGGCTACTTGGCCAGAAAATTGTGGAATCGGCTATCAATGAGGGAGCGAGAGTTGTTGCGGCAGATATCAGCCACAAAGCACTGGAGCCGTTAAAGGGAAAGTTCTCTGGTCAACAGCTAGCCACAGCCAGTATTGATATCACTGACACGAAGTCAATCCACAATGCTTTCGAATTTTCTGAAGAGACCTGGAGTGGTTTGGATGGAGCAGTGAACACGGCTTATCCGAAGAACAAGAACTACGGAAGAAAGTTTTTCGATGTGACCTTTGAAGACTTCTCAGAAAATCTCAGCTCTCATCTGGGGGGCTATTTCGTGTTTATGCAACAGTGTGCTGCATACTCCAAATCGGTAAACCGCGCTTTCTCTCTTGTTAACCTCTCTTCGGTCTACGGCGTTATTGCCCCGCGTTTTGAGGTTTATGAGAATACCAACATGACAACCCCGGTTGAGTATGCCGCCATTAAGTCAGCGCTACTCCAACTGGGAAGGTACGCTACTGCCTACATGAAAGGCACCGACTTTCGAGTTAACTCGGTCAGCCCGGGTGGCTTATGGGCAGACCAAGAAGAGTCGTTTCTAGAGAAATATCGCTCCCATTGCTCCAAAAAGGGGATGCTTAACCCTGAGGATATTACAGGCGCAATAAACTTTCTCTTGTCGGACCAGTCAAGCTACGTGTGCGGACAAAACATAGTGGTCGATGACGGATTTACAATCTAAATTCCGCTGATTTGGCATCTGAAAATATATTGTGGAAAAAAGCGAAAGTGCCTTACCCTACCTCTTACCAAAATTGTTAAAGTTATGTTGTTCGACTCTTCCTTTTTTAAAGGCCAGTAGCTTGCTGATTCAAAAATCAAACAAATGAAGTACCGTATATTTAATATCGGCATTCGCGGTGCTACATTACTAATAAAGTTTTTATTGGTTTTGTGTCTTGCTGCTTTTATGCCGCCGGAGGACATTGGGCTTTACGGCCTTATAACTGTTACAGTGTCATATTCCATTTATTTTTTGGGCTTTGAGTTTTATACCTACAGCACTCGTAACCTTGTAGGGCGGCCAAACAGTGAATGGCCAACGCTTATTTCAACACAAATTATGTTTTTTGGGATCATGTACTTGATTATGATTCCACTGATGAGCTTTATTTTTATTTTTGGTCTTATACCTTTGAAGTTCTTGCTCGGGTTTATAGTTCTAATTATTCTTCAGCACTTATCTTCGGAATTAACACGGCTGCTCATCGTGATGGAAAGGCCATTATTGGCCACGATTATAATATTCGTAAAACAGGCGCTCTGGGCAGTTTTTTTAATAATTGGTATGTGGCTGTTCCCTGTAGTGAGAAATATTGAAGCGCTATTAGTTTTTTGGATTATTGGTGTAGGCTTGGCAATAATTATTGGTGTCCGACCGTTACTAAGTCTTGATTGGCGTCTCTCGACAATAAGACCGGATTGGAAGTGGGTGAAGAGGGGTGTCTGGGTTGCTCTTCCGCTTTTACTTTCCACAATTGCAGCAAGGGCACTATTTACGTTTGATCGTTATGCTTTCGAAGCATTCAACGGTCTAGCGTTATTGGGAGCTTACAGCGTTTATATGAGTATTGCAGCTGCGATGCTCGCTTTTATGGAGTCCGGTGTGTTCATGTTCTTTTATCCGAAAATGATAAAGGCTTATAAAAACAAAGATTCTGCTGGATTTTCATCTGCATATAAAGCGCTAGTAAAACAGTCTTTTATATGGATGTCGTTGTTGCTGATTATTATGGCCATAGTTGTGCCGATTATATTCTCATTGTTGCATGAAAGCATATATTCGGAAAATATTACGTTGTTTTATGGGATTCTTGTAGCTATGGTTATTTTCTTGATCGGTTACATATATCAATACGCGCTTTATACAACATCAAGAGATAAAATTATTATATTTGCAAACATCACTGGTTTTATAGTGGCAGCGATATTGGTTTTGATATTCGGTCACTATTACCCCTACTGGTCCGTTACTGGCGCGATGATTTTTGGCTGCGTGATATCTTCATTGATAAAGTACGGAAAATGGCTGAGTATTAAGCAGATTTTACTTAACAGGGCTTGACTCTAAAGTTTCAGGTCTCGGGTGCTGATTCTATAATTTTCTATTCTGACAAGGTTATTTCATACTGTATGATCCCTCTTAAGTTCCTGAAATCTAAAAAGGTGGTGCTCAGCTCTGTTGATTCTCCGAGGAGAGATTTAGGCTGGAGGCTTTTGTTGGCCAAAAATCTGGCTGAGCAGGGTGTCACGACGGTTCTGGGAAAACCGCACGACATATTTCTCGTCCTTTCACTTCTGCGGGGCGCATTAATATTCGGTCGATTTGGAGGTAATACTGGACGAGGGCGGTTTGACTCCGATTTTATAAAGCAGATGGAACTGACGCATTCGTCGATGTATTTTTTACATGACGAAGGCGCATTTTATTTCAACGACGAGTACGAAGCGGCGGTAAAAAGGATTTACCCAGAAGAATTTTTTTCAAGGCCGTTTCTAAAGAAAGTGTATTTTTGGGGCGAACGACAGCGTTCTATATTTCGTGATGTGTATGATGATTGTTCGCTGGAGATAAGTGGTGCGCCCCGCCTGGATTATTTAAGGTTTCTTTTGACTCGCAAGGCTGCAGAAAAAAGTGAATTTCAAAACCGAAAGAAAAATTATGTACTGATTTGTAGCCGGTTTGCAGGAATATCTCCCGCGAAGGATGATGTCTCATTAATATCAGACAGTTTTTTGAATATTCGAATACAAACAGAAGGCCTTGGAAAAGAATCGGAAGGTGATTTGTTTCGTGAGCAAGTAAAGAGGTGGTGTGCCGTTTCGATTGACAGAGCGCGCTTTATAGATGCTGTATATGATCTGGCGAGAGCTAATCCGGATACAGACTTTCTCTTTAGACCTCATCCAGGTGAAGATGCTTCACTTTATAGAACACTTTATCGTTTTTTGGCGAATGTCACAGTTGATAAGTCCGGAGATCTTTCTGAAGTTCTTCAGGGTGCCAGTTTATTTATCCATTCCGAGAGCACAAGTGGTGTTGAAGCTGCAGTTATCGGTGTACCTTCAATTAATTTTTCAACTCGTGACGATGATGGGTATACTATTGCCGGAGCATCGGAGATTGGAGAAGTTGTTAGAGATGCCAGTGAACTTGAAAAAGCTTTCAGGAAACTTCTTTTCGATCCGAAATCTTCTTTGTGCGAAGACGCTGAAATATTATTTCCTTATGTTAAGAATTCTAAAGCAGAGTTTAACGCAATTAATAAGATATGTTTTGATATCAATAAAAGCTTTAGGTCGAATAATACAGAATTTAAGATCTCGGCTCGTGCCTTAAAAAACAATTTTTTGTTTTATTTTTTTAGAAAAATGGTTTATCGCTTGAAGTCTATTATCTTTAAGGTAGGGCGTGATGATAAAGCTGAGGGTTTCCGTAAAGCGTCAGTTCATTCACAATGGCTTAAGCTGGAAGGTGGGAGTGCTTCGATCAAAGTATCTTCGGGTTTGATCTTCGTGTTTCCGAATAGATGATATCCCTAGAGCCTACCCGAGAAGACCGAGCGTTATATTTTAGTTGGCGAATAGCTATAGGTGTTGCAGTTAAAGTTATAAAAATCTGTCAGGCAGCAGACGGAAATATGCAATAAATCATGATTTACTTTTTATTTTTTTCTTTTTATTCCCTTCTTTTCGTTAGAAGAAGGACGATTGCTTTTTATATAATTCTATTTTTCTTGTGTTCTTCTTTTTTTGGCATCGTTATCGGCAATGTCCCTGAGATGAATAGTTTTTTGGATTTTTTTAACATTATATACACGTTGTTTATATTGTGTTTGTTTTGCACATGCTTCAAGAATTATCGGTTGTATGATGTTGCAGTTCCAATAAATGTTGGAGCCTTTAAGTTTCTTTTTGTTTTTTTATCCCTTTCTCTGGTTTTATCATTTGTAATAAATTTACTTATAATATATAAGTCGTTTTCATACATTATGATCAGTGGCGCTGATATCACATCTTTCAAGAATGAGGGTGAGGCAGCGATTCTCATAAGGCAATGGGTAGATCCAAACCTAGTTCGTTTCGCCAACTTTGCGTCACCATTAGGTCTTCTTGCGCTCGCGTTTCATTTTTATTACTTGATCAAGGTTCGACTTTATTTGAGCGTATTTTTTTTGCTTCTTTCGTTAAATGTTCCTCTTGCTGGGCTTCATGGTCTTTCGAGGTCTGGAATAGTGCAATTTATTCTTATGTACGCATTTTTTTATCTGTATTCATATCCGGCGATTAGCGGCCGTGTCAGACTGAAAATTAATTTCTTTGTATTTTTGATATTAAGTTCGGTGCTTCTTGCATTTTATTATATAACAAATGCTAGGTTTTCTGGTTCTTATAGTAAATCGGATGTGGATGAGAGTGTTATTGAGAATCGTGCGATTTATTCTATTTTTGATTACTTTTCCCAATGGTCTGTGAATGGCATAACAGTCATGGGGAACTTCAGTTTGGAAAAGATTTGGTATGGTAAGTCCTCCAGAACTTTTTTAGATGAGGTTCTGGCTAGATCAGGTATGGATATGGTTTCATATGTGGAACTAAGAAAGCTAACCTTAGACGATAATGCGTCGAGCTTTAATGGGCTTGTTGCAACCTTGCTTTACGACTTTGGATACGCTGGCGCAATCGCTTTTTCTTTATTGTTTTATTTTTTTGTTAGGTTGTTAAGTCCTAAGAGGGGTGAGGTGCAGTTCCATAACTTTGTTTGTTTTGGTTCTTTGATCACCCTTCCAGCTTTATTTTTTACAAACAATTATTTGTCAAATACGCTTTTTAGTGTTGGTGTATTTTATACAATGTTAGCTTTTTTTATTCTAAGGTATAGATTTTCGATCAGAGATAAATGCAAAATTGATGCTGAGATGCTTGATGATTCCTTTTAGGATCGTAGGTTCCTTATGAAAACGATTTCGAACAAATTAGTATTTTTAGACTGTACCCTTAGAGATGGTGGGTACTATAACGCATGGGATTTCAGTCCCGGCCTTATTCAAGACTATATCGATGCAATGGTAGCCGCAGGGGTCGATGTTGTTGAACTTGGCTTTCGTTCCCTTAAGACTGAAGGTTTTAAAGGTGCCGCCGCTTACACGTCGGATGAGTTTCTTGGGAGTATCACTATTCCTTCAGCATTGACCATTGGTGTTATGGTCAACGGCAGTGAACTGGCTTCTCCGGACTCGCAGGAGGCAGCTCTTCAGGCCCTGTTCCCCCTTTCGGCGGATAAAGCCTTTTTCAGTCTGGTTCGTATTGCCTGCCATGCCCATGAGTTCCCGGATGTGTTGCCGGCGGCTAGCTGGTTAAAGGGGCGCGGTTTTACGGTTGGTTTCAATCTTATGCAAGTTGCCGATAAGAGTGAATCGGAAGTCGTTGCTCTGGCCAGGGAGGCAGCCCGCTATCCCGTCGATGTGCTGTATTTTGCTGACTCTATGGGGGGGATGAGCCCAGGGCAGACACAACAAGTCATTGGATGGATCAGGCAGGGATGGTCCGGGCCCTTGGGTATCCATACCCATGATAATATGGGATTGGCGCTCCAGAATTCATTGAGGGCGCTGGATGAAGGTGCTACCTGGCTGGACTCGACGGTGACCGGTATGGGCCGGGGGCCAGGCAATGCCAGAACAGAAGAGCTGGTGATTGAAATGGCGGAACGTCGGGGTGGTTCGGTAAACATGGTTCCTCTGATGCGGCTGATCAGGGAGCACTTTAAGCCCATGCAGGAACATTACGGGTGGGGAACAAACAGCTATTACTATCTTGCAGGAAAATATTCCATTCATCCCACCTACGTTCAAGAAATGCTGAGCGACTCCAGGTACGACGAGGAGGATATCCTTGCGGTCATCGAGCACCTTAGAGTTGAAGGGGGGAAGAAGTTCAACCTGAACACGCTTGATGCAGCCCGGCACTTTTATCAGGGTGAGCCGGCAGGTAGTTGGGACCCGGCACCCATGATGAAGGGACGTGAGGTTTTGCTGCTGGGTTCCGGCCCAGGCGTAATGGATCATCGGGGAGCGATTGAATCCTATATCCGCCGAAAAAGGCCGCTGGTTGTTGCTCTTAACACGCAGTCTTCCATATCTGCGGATCTGATTGATGTTCGTGTTGCTTGCCATCCGGTTCGTCTGCTGGCTGATTGTGAGACCCATACCCGGCTTCCGCAGCCGTTGATAACCCCCGCTTCAATGTTGCCGGAAGATGTTAAAGTCTCACTTTCGAGCAAGCAGACTCTGGATTTTGGTTTGAAAGTGGAGCCGGAAAGGTTTGAGTTTGGCCAGTATTACTGCTCTGTGCCGACTTCGTTGGTTATAGCCTATGCGCTGGCGATTGTCACAAGCGGGAGGGCGGAACGGGTACTGATGTCCGGCTTTGACGGTTATGGTGCAGATGACCCGAGAAGTCAGGAGATGCAAAACCTGTTATCACTTTATCAGTCCAGTCCGGAGGCAGTGCCTTTGGTCGCAGTGACGCCGACCCGATATTCACTCCCTGCTCAATCGATTTACGCATTGTGAGGACCAAATGAGAAGAGCTGTTATTATCCCTGCCCGGTATGCTTCCAGTCGTTATCCTGGCAAGCCTCTGGTGCCACTGCTGGGAAAACCGATGATTCTGTGGGTAGCGGAGCTTTCTGCCAAAGCTATCAGTGCTGAGAATGTTTATATTGCCACGGAGGATCCTCGTATAGCGGAGGTTGTTCGCTCGGCGGGGTTCCAGCCAGTGATGACGAGCACGAGTGCGTTGACGGGGACGGACCGGCTCGCTGAAGCAGCAGAACAGATCGAAGCGGATATCTTCATAAACGTCCAGGGTGACGAACCACTGGTCAATCCGGCAGATATTCTCAATATAGGGGATGCCAAGGCCGGCAGCATGGATGTGGTGGTAAACGGGTACAGCTGGGTCTCTGATCAGGAGAATCCTGATAACGTTAATATTCCCAAAGTCATCACCAATGAGCGCGATGAGTTGGTTTATATGTCTCGTGTTGCCCTACCTGGTTACAAAGATCCCAAAAATGCACCAGAGCGGTATAAAAAGCAGGTATGCATCTATGCATTTACCGGTGAGGAACTTAATGCGTTTCGTCAGTTCGGACGAAAAAGCGAGCTCGAACGCTGTGAGGATATTGAAATACTGCGTTTTCTGGAATTGGGCAAGCGCATCCTCATGATTGAAACACAGCCCGGGAGCCTCGCTGTTGATGTCCCGGAGGACGTCGCTGGTGTTGAATTGGCGCTGAAGCGGAAGCATGGCTTGTGAATATTGAACGCTACAGGAGTCTGATTTTTGATTGCGACGGGGTTGTACTTAATTCCAACAGGGTAAAAACCAGGGCTTTTTATGAAGCTGCCTTGCCCTACGGTGAGGCAGCGGCAATGGCGCTGGTTGATCACCATGTGGCCAATGGTGGAATTTCACGCTATCAGAAATTCGCGCACTTTTTAAGCCGGATTGTTCCCCAGGGTGCTGATGGACCGAGCCTTGATGAGCTGCTTGAGGTTTATGGGAGTAAAGTTCGTGAAGGTCTTATTTCCTGCGAGGCGGACTCGGGATTGATTGCCTTGCGTGAACTGACTCCGTCGACTCGATGGTTTATTGTTTCTGGTGGTGATCAGGCCGAACTGCGCGAGGTATTTTCCGAAAGAGAATTAGACCATTTGTTCGACGGCGGTATTTTTGGCAGCCCGGACACCAAGGATGAAATATTATCGCGTGAGTTGCAGGCGGGGAAAATTATTAGACCAGGCCTATTTATTGGGGATAGCCGATACGATCACGTGGCTTCTGTTAATGCCGGACTGGACTTTGTTTTTGTCAGGCAGTGGACAGAGTTCAGTGAATGGGGGTCATATTGTGAAAACCAGAAGATTGAGGTTGCCGCCAGTTTGCGTGATCTGACATGAAGTCAAGGTTAGTTCTCTTTATCGTTTGGTGCTGTTTTGTCTGATAAATTTACATGCTTGTATCTTACTCGTTCGGGCCTTAAAAATGTTCAGGCTAATGATGAATCTGAAAATATTTCTCCGGATAATTGTTATACTGAGGATTTCGTAGACCGATTGAACGATCATCATTTTATTGGATTTTCTGATTATTCAAATGAAATTTTTCTTTATCATTATGTGAGATTAATGGAACTATGTGAGCTATTAAGGTCGAGTGATTGCTCACGCTCTAGTTTTTTTGCGCAATTTTTAGATAAGGTGTTTTTTTTAAGAGCAAAGTCGATATCTCATCATAAAGTTTTTTTTGTGAGCCGGGCGCTAAGATTTTCTCGTGTTCTAGTGGAGTTTCTATTTTCTGTTGTTGCCATATTTTTCTTGTCATTTTTTCTTCCTTTTTATCTTATTAGAAGAAGAAAATCAGATAGCTCTTTGAAGTATGATGCCAAAAGAAAATTTGTATTTTTAATACGCTCTAAGGCTGCTTATCAGAGAAGTAGAGTTAGAATAGAGAAATCCACATCGGCCCTGACACTTGTAGACAACTACGGTGGTCTCGATGTTCCAGGGTGTTCTATATATTCTGTCATTAATTGTAAGAATATCTTTAAAATAGCAGTAAAATCTACGTTATACGCATTGAGAGATATTTGGTGCTTCTTCAAGGATAGCAATATGATGCTAGGAGCTGTCTGTTCTTTGGCATTATTCCCTGGCTATATTAAAAAGATTGCTCATAAATCGGTTTATGAAGCATGCTTAAATGAAGTAATTTACTTGTCTCCAGGTGCAGTTTTCTTTACTGGGGATAAAGAAGACCGATTCGCACTGCTTCAGACAAGGATTTGTGAGCGAGAGAAAAAGAGTCTCTTCTGTTTGCCGCATGGGCTTGAATATGGGTTTCGGTTTCCTGGCGGTTTGGCAGCAACCACTTTCTATTGCTTTACTTCAGAGGCGGCAGAATTCCTAAACGATTTGTATTATGAAACCAAATTTGTTTATTCAGAGCTTGTAACGGATGAGATGTTTGGGGCTGATTTTGAAAAGCAAGCCGAGCGAAATGTTGAAAGACTCGTTTTTTTTACCGAGCCTCGTGATCCTGAAATAAACTATGAGATTGTAAAGGAGTTAATGGGAAAAAATATAAGATTTTCCCTGAAGTTGCACCCTCTTGAAGAATCTGGAGACTACAGCAAGCGGTTTCCGGAAATAGAGCAGGTAAATGATTTTAATGATGCAATATGCTCGACGGTTTGCCTTGCGAGGAAATCAACCGTTCTTCTCGAAGCATCCCGAAGAGGAGCGAAAGCGGTCGCGTTGCTGGTTAATGAAAAAGACAGAACCTACGTAATGAAAATATTTCCATCTCTGTGTTCAAAGAGTATTCTCAGGGCTTTTACGTTTAATGAGCTTCAAGAGTTTCTTTGATGTTTTTCGAACGGAGGGATCAAACTCGTAATGTTTTTGAAACTTTATGACATCGGGGGCTTAGAGTGTTCCGCAATAAAACCTTACTTATAACCGGTGGCACAGGCTCTTTCGGCAATGCCGTACTGAACCGCTTCTTGGGCACCGGTATCGAAGAGATCCGCATCTTCAGCCGTGATGAGAAGAAGCAGGATGACATGCGCAAGCGCTACGCCAATCCCAAGCTGAAGTTCTATATTGGCGACGTGCGCGATTACACCAGCCTGCTGAACGCTACCCGAGGTGTCGATTACATTTTCCACGCGGCCGCGCTCAAACAGGTGCCCTCCTGTGAGTTTCACCCCATGGAGGCGGTGAAAACCAACGTGATCGGTACGGAAAATGTCCTGGAGGCGGCGATACAGAATCAGATTCAACGAGTAGTTTGTCTCAGTACCGACAAGGCCGTGTATCCCATCAATGCCATGGGCATCTCCAAGGCGATGATGGAGAAGGTGATGGTGGCCAAGTCCCGTAATGTCGACCCGGAGAAGACAGTGATCTGCGGTACACGATACGGCAATGTGATGGCGTCTCGTGGTTCTGTGATTCCGTTATTCGTGGATCAGATTCGGGCCGGTAAGCCGCTAACGATCACGGACCCAAACATGACCCGGTTCATGATGACTCTGGCTGACGCGGTAGACTTGGTATTGTATGCCTTTGAACACGGTGACAACGGCGATCTGTTCGTCCAAAAGGCACCGGCCGCCACCATTGAAACGCTGGCACTGTCCCTTACGGATATCCTGGGCAAACCGGAGCATCCTATTAACGTGATTGGCACGCGCCACGGTGAAAAACTGTTTGAAGCGCTGCTCAGCCGTGAAGAGATGGCCTGTGCGGAGGATCGCGGCGGGTATTATCGGGTGCCACCGGATTTGCGGGACCTGAACTACGGCAAGTTTGTGGAACAGGGCGAGGAGAAGATCACCCATACCGAGGATTATAACTCCCACAATACCGAGCGCCTGGATGTTGCGGGTATGCAAACCTTGCTGCGCAAGCTGGACTTTATTCGTGCCCTGGAAAGGGGCGAATACCTCAACCCGGAGGATTGAACCATGAAAGTACTGGTTACCGGCGCGAATGGATTCATTGGTAAAAACCTGCTGATGCATTTGCGCGAAAAAGGCGGTTTTGAAGTGGTTCCGTTTACCCGGCAGCACACCGAGCAGGATTTGCCCGGTTTGCTTGACGGTGTCGACTGGGTTATTCACCTGGCTGGCATCAACCGTCCTGAAAACCCTTTGGAGTTTGTTGCCGGCAATTCCGGGCTCACTCAGACTTTGTGCGATGCGGTAAAACAATGTGGCCGTCAGATTCCGATTGTTTACAGTTCCTCCATTCAGGCGGAGCGGGAGAACGATTACGGCACCAGCAAACGGGCCGCGGAAGAGGCCTTGCTGGCACTGAATGAAGCCACCGATAACCCGGTGTATATTTACCGCCTACCCAACGTGTTTGGCAAATGGGCGCGCCCCAATTACAACTCTGCGGTAGCAACCTTCTGCCATAACGTCGCCCGGGATTTGCCCGTGTCGATTAATGATCCGGATGCGGTGATTAATCTGGTGTACGTAGACGATGTGGTTAACCATTTTCTCTCGCTGCTGGAAGGGAAAAACAGCAACCCAGGTCCGTTTGTTGAGGTGGAGCCGGTTTACCAGATTACCGTGGGTGGCTTGGCGGGCCAACTTAATCGCTTCAAGGCCACCCGGGAGAACCTGATCACGGAACAGGTAGGTACCGGCCTTACCCGCGCTTTATACGCCACTTATGTGAGCTATTTGCCACCGGAGCGGTTCACCTACACAGTGCCCCAGCATGGCGACGATCGCGGCGTGTTTGTGGAGATGCTAAAAACCCGAGACGCCGGCCAGTTTTCCTTTTTCACCGCCCACCCTGGTATCACCCGGGGCGGCCATTATCACCACTCCAAAACCGAGAAGTTCCTGGTGATCAAAGGCCAGGCCTGTTTTCGTTTCCGCCATATGTTAACTGGCGAGTTCTACGAGCTGTTCACCGCCGGGCACAAGCCGGAGATTGTGGAAACCGTGCCGGGCTGGACCCACGACATCACCAACGTGGGTGACGACGAGCTGGTGTGCATGCTCTGGGCCAACGAGATCTTTGACCGGGACAACCCGGATACCTTCGCGTGCCCGGTGGGCACGGAAGCCTGAACCGATTTGGGAATGCCATGAAAAAACTGAAAGTAATGACGGTGGTGGGCACCCGCCCGGAGATCATCCGGCTCTCACGGGTAATGGCCAAGCTGGATGAGTATTGTGAGCACATTCTGGTGCACACGGGGCAGAACTACGATTTCGAGCTGAATGAAATCTTCTTCCAGGACCTGGGCATCCGCAAGCCGGATCACTTCCTGAGTGCGGCGGGTGCCAGTGGCGCGGAAACCATTGGCAATGTGATCATCGCGGTGGATCGGCTTCTGGCCGAAGTTCAGCCAGAAGCCCTGCTGGTGCTGGGCGACACCAACAGCTGTATGGCGGTTATCCCGGCCAAACGCCGCAGAATTCCTACATTTCATATGGAAGCGGGCAACCGTTGTTTTGATATGCGGGTGCCGGAGGAGATCAACCGGCGCATTGTGGATCACACCGCCGATATCAATCTCACCTACAGTTCGATCGCCCGTGATTACCTGTTGCGCGAAGGCCTGCTGCCAGACAGGGTAGTCAAAACCGGCAGCCCCATGTACGAGGTGCTGAACCATTTCCGCAGTGGCATTGATGCCTCGGATGTTCTGGAACGACTGGGGCTCACCGAAGGCGAGTTCTTTGTGGTGAGTGCGCACCGGGAAGAGAACGTGGATTCCGACCGCAATTTCACCGCGCTGGTAGAAACCCTGAATGCCGTGGCTGAGCAGTACGGCTATCCGGTGATTGTCTCCACCCATCCCCGTACCCAGAAGCGTGTGGATGCGATGGGTGTGAAATTCCACAAAAATGTGCGTCTGCTCAAGCCCCTTGGTTTCAAGGATTACAACAAGCTGCAGTTGAGCGCGAAGGCGGTGCTGTCTGACAGCGGCACCATCAGTGAGGAAGCGTCCATCCTGAACTTCCCGGCCTTGAATATCCGCGAAGCCCACGAGCGCCCCGAAGGCATGGAAGAGACGGCGACCATGATGGTTGGCCTGAGCACGGAGCGTGTGCTGCAGGGGCTGGCCATTCTTGAGGGCCAGGGCAGGAGGGACGAACGCTCCATGCGCTTGGTGGAAGATTACAGCATGCCGAATGTGGCGGAGAAGGTGGTTCGCATTATCCACAGTTACCGGGATTATGTGATGCAGACGGTGTGGAAACAGTATTGAGGGCGCATCCTTGAAGGTTCTGGCAATTCACCGGTTTTACTGGCCGGATACGCCCCCGTATGCATCAATGCTTCGCGCCATTGTGGGCCGGTGGGTCAGCGATGGGCACGAGGTGGATGTGTTGTCCTCTCAGCCCTCGTACAAGGCGAGTGTTGATAATCAGCGGCAGCCTGCCCGGGAGCGCGTGGATGGCGCGAACGTGGTTCGTCTCAATCTGCCGCCGGAGGCGGGAAGGCCCTTGGTGCGTATTGTGAACTCACTGGTCCTGGGCCTGGGGGTGTTCTGGCATGCCGTCGTCCGAAAACGGTATGACGTCATCATGGTGTCGACTTCACCGCCTGTTCTGGCGGGCTGGTTCGTGGCGATGGCGGCGAAGGTGACTAGCGCGCGGTTTATCTATCACTGCATGGACATTCACCCGGAAATTGGCCATATTTCCGGGGAGTTCAGGAACCCCCGGGTGTTTTCGCTTTTGTCCCGCTTGGACAGGTGGACCTGCACACAGGCGCGGCCGGTTGTGGTGCTGTCGGACGATATGGCCGAATCGTTAATCGCCCGCAGGCCCGAAAAACCGCCGGAAACCACTGTTATCAATAACTTCAGCCTGCCATCGGAGGGGGCTGAGCCTGATGAACTGCCTTTCTCCTGGCCGAATGAGCCGTTTGTGCTGCTGTTTGCCGGCAATATTGGCCGTTTCCAGGGCCTGGATGCTTTGGTGGATGCCATGGCCAGGCTGCGCGACCGGCAGGATATCCGGCTGGTCATGATGGGCGATGGCACGGAGAAAGAGCGCTTGTGCCGCAAGGCGGAAGAAAGCGGCGCCCAGGTATCCTTCGTGGGCCATCAATCCGTGGAGGTGGCCAAAGCCGCCATGGCGAGGGCAAGTGCCGGCTTTGTCAGCCTTGTGCCGGAGCTCTACCGGTACGCATACCCCAGTAAGACCATGACCTATCTGGAGCAGGGCTGCCCGGTGTTGGTGGCGGTTGAAGTCGACAGTGGCCTGGCGCGGGATGTGACTGGCAATAGCGCGGGGGTGGCTGTTCCGGGCGGGGATGTCGATGCCCTTGCTACTGCGATTTCGTCTCTTGCCGATGATCCTGAGGGTCTGGGCTCGATGAGGCAAAAGGCGCTTGAATTCTCAGCCCGGGCTTTTGCGACGGATGTCGTCCTGGCCAGGTGGTCTTCTCTTCTTCAATGAAATTCGGAAGTTTGAATGAGTAATACGGACGTAATTATTGTGGGCGCCCCCCGTTCGGGCACCAATATGCTGCGCGATGTGCTCACGTCGTTTGACAGCATTTGCACCTGGCCTTGTGACGAGATCAACTACATTTGGCGCCATGGCAATGTGCGCTATCCATCCGATGAAATCCCTGAAAAAAGGGCGACCCCAGCGATAAAGAATTATATTCGACAGCGCTTCAGCGATATACGGCAACAATACAATGCCGAGGTTGTCGTAGAGAAAACCTGCGCAAACTCGCTTCGTGTGCCTTTTGTGGATGCGGTTTTGCCCGATGCAAAGTACATCTTCATCTACCGTGACGGCATTGATGCCACCGGTTCGGCGAAAGAGCGATGGACGGCAAAACTGGATATTCCCTACATTCTGGAAAAGGTGCGCTTTGTTCCCAAAACGGACCTGCCATATTACGGCTTGCGTTATTTCTGGGCGCGGGTGTATCGGTTTATATCGCGTGAAAAGCGCCTTGCCTTCTGGGGACCGGCTCTGGATGGCATGCAGAGTGTTCTGCAAAACCACACCTTGAACGAGGTGTGCGCACTGCAATGGCAACGTTGCGTGGATAACGCGGAAAAGGCGTTTTCCGACATGCCGGCCGATAAGGTCGTTCGTGTGCGCTATGAAGATTTTGTTCGCCAGCCGGTGGAAGAGCTCAGCCGCATTCTTGAGTTTATCGGTAAAGAGGTCGAGCCTGAGAAAATCGCTACGGCGGTGGAGGGCGTTTCACCGCGTAGCCTGGGGAAAGGCCGTAAGGCTCTCGGTGAGCAACAGGTGGCAAATCTGGAGGAGCTGGTAGGGGAGACGCTGAAGCGTTATGACTACCTCTGACTCGCTGTCCTGCGGTACGGCAGGCCTCGGAACCGTTCAAGCGTTGCAGAAAAGAGCGTTCGATCTTTTTTTTGCAGTGCTGGGGCTTTTGGCGGCCTGGTGGCTCATTCTCCTGGCCTGGATGGCCGCCAGTATCGATACCCGCTCCAATGGTTTTTTCATCCAGAAGCGGGTGGGGCGCCATGGTAAAATTTTCCGGGTAGTGAAAATGAAAACTATGCGTCCGATTGCGTCGTTTGAGACGACAGTGACCCGGCGGGGGGATCCCCGTATCACTCCCCTCGGAGCGTTCTTTCGTCGCACCAAAATTGATGAGCTACCCCAGCTCTGGAATGTGTTGTTGGGCGATATGAGTTTTGTCGGCCCAAGGCCGGATGTTCCCGGCTTCGCCGACAAGTTGCAGGGTGAAGAGCGGGCAATGCTGTCGATTCGGCCTGGCATTACCGGGCCCGCCACGTTGAAGTACCGGAACGAAGAAGCGCTTTTGGCTACGCAGGCTGATCCGGAAACGTACAACCATAAAGTGATCTGGCCTGATAAAGTGCAGATGAATCTTGATTACATCCGCAACTGGTCACTTCGAAATGACATTCAATATATTATTCAGACGGTTTTTCACTAGATGCTAAATGGACCATTCTCGCCCTGGCCCTCCTATACTCAGGAAGAGGCCGATGCGGTTTCCCAAGTACTGCTCTCCAATCGAGTCAATTACTGGACAGGTAAGGAGTGCCGTGAGTTCGAGCGGGAATTCGCTGAGTTTGCCGGCACCAACCATGCCATTGCTGTGGCTAACGGTACGGTGGCTCTGGATCTTGCCCTGAAGGCGTTAGGTATTGGCGCCGGTGATGAAGTAATTGTCACTTCCCGAACCTTCCTGGCCTCGGTAACGTGTATTGTTAACGCGGGCGCTTGGCCTGTGTTCGCGGATGTGGATGCGGATTCCCAGGGGATTTCGGCTGAGACGGTTGCGTCGTTGATTAATGACAACACCAAGGCGGTCATTGCGGTTCATCTTGCAGGCTGGCCCTGTGACATGGATGGCCTGAATGACTTGGCTTGCCGCCATGGCTTATCAGTGATCGAGGATTGTGCCCAGGCCCATGGTGCGACGTACAAGGGCAAACCGGTTGGGTCTCTGGGGCACGTAGCAGCCTGGTCCTTTTGCCAGGACAAGATCATGACCACCGGTGGTGAGGGCGGCATGGTGACCACCAATGATCGGGAACTGTGGTCGCGCATGTGGGCCTACAAGGACCATGGCAAAAGCTGGGAAGCAGTCTACGAGCGGGAACACCTTCCGGGCTTTCGCTGGCTGCATGAGAGTTTTGGCACGAACTGGCGGATGACGGAGATGCAGGCTGCCATTGGCCGGATTCAGTTGCGGCGCATGCCAGACTGGGCTGAGCGCCGTCGGGCTAACTGTGAGGCTATCTGGCAGGCTGCTAGGGAGTGCAAAGGGCTGAGAGTGCCGGACGTTCCGGAACACATCGGCCATGCTGGCTATAAGTGTTATGTTTTTGTAGAGCCTACTACCCTTAAGCCAGGGTGGGATAGAAACAGGGTGATGTCAGAGATTGTTAGTGCTGGCGTACCATGTTTTTCCGGCTCCTGCTCGGAAGTATATTTTGAGAAGGCGATACAGGACGCAGGTATGGCTCCAGCGGAGCGCTTGCCGGTGGCCAGGGAACTGGGTGATACCAGCCTGATGTTTTTGGACCACCCCACATTGACTGCCGAAGAAATCAGACTCACGTGCGATGTGCTCGCACGGGTAATGAAGGAGGCAACCGCTTGAACAGGGACAAGTTGGTAAAGCGTAGAGATGGCAATCTTATGATCAGGTCATTTCTGAACCTTCCCAGATTTCATAAACGGGTTGTATCCGTTCTGTCGGATGCGTTCTTCCTGTTCTTTGCGATCTGGGCTGCGTTTGCCCTGCGCCTGGAGCAGCACCTTTGGTTGCCTACTCGGGAGCAATTGACGATCGCTGCTATCACGGTGGTGTTTACCATCGGTGTGTTCATTCGCCTGGGGCTTTATCGGGCGGTTATCCGTTATCTGGGTGACCGGGCTTTCCTCACAATAATCTACGGAGTGATTGCTTCCAGCGTTGCCCTGATTACCTTGGGCTACCTGTTGCAGGTGTTTGTACCTCGCTCGGTGCCCATCATCTACGGCGCTCTTGCTTTTCTATTTGTTAGTGGCACCCGCCTGGGTGTGCGGATGATCGTGAACCATCCCAAGCAGATGGCGAAAGAAGCGGTTGCTATCGTGGGTGCGGGCGAAACAGGCATGCAACTGGCATCCGCTCTGGAGCAGGGCACCGAGTACCGGCCTGTCGTTTTTGTGTCATTTGACCGAGCGAACCATAAGTCCATGATCAATGGCTTGCCCGTCGTCAGCATTAACCACATCGCCAAGCATATGCCGAAGCACCAAGTGCAGCGGATTCTGCTGGCGCTGGATGAAGGTACGCAAATTGATCGCAAGAAACTGCTGAAGCAGCTTGAGCCATTGTCGATCCCGGTCCAGACCGTTCCTTCCATGTCGGAACTGGTGGCGGGCCAGGCGCGGATTAATGACATCCGGGATCTGGAGATTGAAGACCTGCTGGGGCGAGATCCGGTTCGGCCGGACTCTGCCGTTGTAGCCAAGAGTCTGTACCAAAAATCCGTGATGGTCACTGGCGCGGGCGGTTCGATTGGCTCAGAGTTGTGCCGCCAGATTATTCGTCATCGTCCGCGCGCGTTGGTACTGTTCGAGCAGTCCGAATTTTCCCTGTACGCCATTGAGCGTGAGCTGAGCTCCATCAATCGGGTGGAGGGGCTGGGGGTAGAGTTGCATCCCTTACTCGGTAATGTGGGGCATCGGCGCCGCTGCGAGTCTGCCATGAGGGCGTTTGGTGTGCAGACGGTATACCACGCAGCCGCCTATAAGCACGTACCCTTGGTTGAACACAACGTGATAGAAGGCGTGCAGAATAACGTGTTTGGCACCTGGCACACGGCTGAAGCCGCCATTGCAGCCGATGTTGAGCGTTTTGTGCTGATTTCCACGGACAAGGCGGTTCGTCCCACCAATGTGATGGGGGCCAGCAAGCGGTTGGCGGAACTGGTGCTGCAGGCGTTGGCACAGCGGCAGAAAAAGACGGTGTTCTCCATGGTGCGTTTCGGCAACGTGCTTGGTTCTTCTGGCTCCGTAGTTCCGCTTTTCCGGGATCAGATTCGCGATGGTGGCCCGGTTACCGTTACCCATCCGGACATTATCCGGTACTTCATGACCATTCCTGAAGCCAGCCAACTGGTTCTCCAGGCCGGCAGTATTGGCTTGGGTGGCGAGGTGTTTGTGTTGGATATGGGCGAGCCGGTGAAGATTGCGGACCTGGCCCGCAAGATGATTCACCTCATGGGGCTGGAAGAGAAAACGGAAAGCAATCCCGCAGGTGATATTGAGGTGACCTTTAGCGGCCTTCGCCCTGGGGAAAAGCTGTATGAAGAACTGTTGATTGGTGACGATCCGCAAGGTACTTCGCACCCACGAATCATGATGGCACGGGAAGTTTATCTTCCCTGGGAGCAGGTAGAAGACTTCCTCAGTCAGTTGCAGCGGGCGAGCCAAGCATTCGATTGCAGCGCGATTATCGAAGTACTTAAGAATGCCAAAACGGGTTACGCGCCCAACGGCAACCTGGAGGACCTGGTGTGGTGTAACGGGCAGTCCGATGTTGTGGCTGCGGATTGCCAGGGCGATAAAGTGCACCGGTTATCGGTGTAGGAAAAACAAGTTTCAAGAGCAAGGTTGCTGTTTCATGTCTGAAAATATCGTCTGGCATCACCAGAAAGTCACCCGTGCTGATCGCGCTTCCATCAAGAACCAGAGCCCGTGCCTGCTGTGGTTTACTGGCCTGAGTGGTTCCGGTAAGTCCACTATTGCCAATGCGCTGGACGTGGCTCTGTTTGAGCGCGGTTACCACACCTTTCTGTTGGATGGAGACAACGTGCGCCATGGTCTGAACAAAGATCTTGGCTTTTCCGATGCGGACCGGGTTGAGAATATTCGTCGTATAGGTGAGGTGAGTAAGCTGTTCACAGATGCTGGGGTGATTGTGCTCAGTGCGTTCATTTCCCCCTTCACCACCGACAGGCGCTTGGTGCGTAACCTGTTCCCGGCGGGTGAGTTCATTGAGGTGTTCATGGATACCCCGCTTCAGACGTGTGAAGAGCGTGATCCAAAGGGTCTTTATGAAAAGGCCAGGGCGGGCAAGATCAAACACTTTACGGGTATCGATTCCCCCTATGAGGCGCCTGAACGCCCGGAAGTACGCCTGGATACGTCTCAGATGTCGGTGGATCATTGTGTAAATCGCTTGATCAGTTACCTGCTGGACCGGCAATTGATCTTTACGTCGCCACAAGCCGCCGGAGCGTAAGCGCCTATGGCGTGGGAAGCCATTGTTACCCTGCTTACCTTGTTCTCGGTTCTGGCAGCATTGGTGATTACACGGGTGTCGGCCGATCTGGTGCTGATGGCGGCCCTGGCGTTCCTGTTGATTACCGGCATCCTGGGGCCGGCTGACGCGTTGGCAGGGTTTGCAAACCCAGGCGTGATTACCATTGCAACGCTCTATGTGGTAGCCGCCGGCCTGAAAGAAACCGGGGCCGTTCAGTGGATTGCCCGTTTGTTACTCGGGCATCCGAAAACCGAAAAAGGCGCGCAGCTTCGGATGCTCGCGCCGACTGGTATCCTCAGCGGCTTCATGAACAATACGGCCGTTGTGGCCATGTTCATCCCAGCTATTCAGGATTGGGCCCAGCGCCTGGGTATTCCATCCTCACGCCTTCTCTTACCCTTGAGCTACGCCGCCATTCTGGGCGGCACCTGCACGTTGATTGGTACCAGCACCAACCTGGTGGTGGATGGCATGCTGCAGGCGCGCCTGGGTATTAATCTGGGGTTGTTTGAGTTGGCCTGGGTGGGCGTGCCGCTGTTGTTGGTGGGTGGATGCTATTTGGTGCTGGTGGCATCTCGCATATTGCCGGACCGGGGAGGCATGCGCGAGGAGCTGGAGCAGGTTCGGGAATACGGCGTAGAGGTGGAAGTGGACGCCGCTGGCCCGTTGGTGGGCAAAACCGTGGCTCAGGCTGGTTTGCGCGCACTGAATTACGGTTACCTGACGGAGATCGACCGGGGTGGCCGGCTGATTACGGCGGTGGAGCCGGATCGAATGCTGCAGCCGGGGGATAAGTTGTATTTTGTGGGCGCGCCGGAATGCGCCAGTGAGCTGCGGCGGATTCAAGGCCTGAAACCCGCCCATGCCAGTATCCAGAAGCTGGACCTGGCGAATCATCAGCGCTGCCTGGTGGAAGTGGTGCTGGGCCAGGAGTTCACGGCTTTGGGGAAGACCGTGCGGGAAAGCCGTTTCCGTACTCGCTTTAACGCCGCGATTCTCTCCATTTCCCGCGAGGGCAACCGGGTGCCGGGTAAGCTGGGCGACATCACCTTTCGGATGGGCGACACCCTGTTGCTGGAAGCGAGCCACCAGTTTGTGGAGCAGTACCGCTTCCGCCGGGACTTTTTGTTGGTCAGCGCCCTGAACGATTCCACACCGCCGGATTTTCACCGGGCGCCCCGGGCGTTGGGAATCTTGTTGTTGATGGTTGTGGCCAGTGCTACCGGGCTATTACAGATTATAGAGGCGGCTTTCCTGGCCGCGGGCGCAATGATTGTCACTGGGTGCATTACGGCCAGCCGTGCCCGCCGGAGTGTGGATTTGCCAGTACTGGTGGTGATTTCGGCCTCTTTTGCGCTAGGCAATGCCATGACGGAAACCGGTGGGGCCGAGTGGGTAGCCGCTAGCCTGCTGGGCCTGTTCGGCCCGCTCACGCCCTGGCTCGCTCTGGCGTTGGTGTATATCCTCACCGCTGCCTTTACCGAAGCTATCACCAACAACGCGGCAGCGGTGTTGATGTTTCCGATTGCGTTGGCGGTGTCTGAACAATTAGGCGTTCATTTCCTGCCGTTTGCCGTGGCCGTGATGTTCGCTGCTTCGGCGTCGTTTATTACGCCTCTGGGTTATCAGACCAATCTCATGGTTTATGGCCCCGGCCGCTACCAGTTCATGGATTACGTGCGTTTGGGCTTTCCGTTGAGCCTGCTCGTAGGCTCAACCGCTATCGGTTTGATCCCGTTTGTCTGGGGATTTTGAGCTGTTTGGGAATATACTGGCAGAAAGCGAATTGTGAATAACAAGGATGTGTTGAATGATCGATATAAAACACCACGGAGCGGTGTCAGGTGTAACCGGTTCTTGCCACGAGTTGGTCGTTGGCCGTTCCGGCATTCTGATTGATTGCGGCCTGTTCCAGGGTGCGGAAGCCGGTAACGGCGCGAGTGCGTCGAATCTCGCCATTGATTTCTCCATTAGCCATACCCGTGCGCTGGTGGTCACCCATGTGCACATCGACCATGTCGGTCGCATTCCCTATCTTCTTGCCGCCGGGTTCGAGGGGCCGATCATCTGTTCGGAGCCATCGGCGATTATGCTCCCGGAGATTCTTGAGGATGCCCTGAAGATTGGTTTCACGCGGGACCGTGCCCTGATTGAACGGGTGCTGGGGCTGATTCGGTCCCGGCTTGTGCCGCTGCCCTACGGACAATGGCACTCGGTGTTCGATGGCAAGGGTGAGTCGCTTTCCGTGCGGTTGCAGAGGGCAGGGCACATTCTGGGTTCGGCTTACGTGGAATGCGAAGCGGAGAGCGATGGCGAGTTCGAGCGGATTGTGTTCAGTGGTGACCTTGGGGCGCCCCACGCGCCGTTGCTGCCGGAACCTCGGCCACCCGAGCGGGCGGACCGGGTGGTGATTGAAAGCACCTACGGCGATAAAGACCACGAGAGCCGGGAAGAGCGGCGTTATCGACTTAAGGCGGTGCTGAGGCATGCCCTTGAGGATGGCGGGACGGTATTGGTGCCTGCATTCAGCATTGGGCGTACGCAGGAGCTGATGTACGAAATTGAAAGCCTGATCCATGAGTTCGGCAGCGATGACGTCGCGCCGGACTTGCCGTGGCGGGATCTCGAGATTGTTGTAGATTCGCCGCTGGCCGCCACTTTCACCCGTATCTACCGTGACCTTAAGCCCTTCTGGGACGCTGAAGCCACCGAATTGGTCAGTCAGGGCAGGCACCCGCTCTCGTTCGAACAACTTACGCTGATCAACTGCCATGAAGACCACCTCAATGCCGTGGATTATCTGGCAACGTCACACCGCCCCTGCGTGGTGCTTGCTGGCTCTGGCATGTGTGCAGGGGGCAGGGTGGTGGACTACCTGAAGGCCATGCTGGCGGATGAACGCAACGATGTGTTGTTCGTGGGCTATCAGGCCAAGGGCACGCCGGGCAGGGATATTCTCGCCTATGGGCCTCGTGGTGGCTGGGTGGAGTTTGACGGCCAGCGTTACGATATTCGCGCTCGGGTTCATCAAGTGGGTGGTTACTCCGCCCATGCGGGGCAATCGGATTTGCTGCGGTTCGTAAGCGGAATTGAGTCGCCACCAACGGAGATCAGGATTGTGCATGGTGATGCGAAAGCCAAAGAGTCGTTGAAAAGCCAATTTCATTCCGCCGGACTAACGGGGATAATGATTCCCGGTCTGGCGTGAATCATTTTATATGTCATTAAAGGATTGATGGGATCATGAAGAAAATTGCCGTAGTTGGCCTGGGATATGTCGGCCTGCCTTTGGCAGCAGCGTTTGGCGAAAAGCGCGACGTGGTCGGTTTTGACATCAACCCGAAGCGAATTGCTGAGTTAAAGGATGGTGTCGATTTTACTCGAGAGGTTTCGAAAGAAGAGCTGGCAGTTTCGAAAGGCTTGTCTTTTACCGAGTCTCTGGACGGCATTCGCGATTGTCAGATCTTTATTGTGACGGTTCCCACACCAATTGATGAATTCAAATCCCCGGATTTAACACCGCTGGTCAAGGCCAGTGAGAGCGTGGGTAGCGTCCTCAAACGCGGCGATATTGTTATTTATGAGTCCACGGTTTACCCCGGTGCCACGGAAGAAGTCTGTGTCCCTATTCTGGAAAAAGTATCCGGCCTTGCTTTCAATCAGGACTTCCACGCCGGTTACAGCCCCGAGCGGATTAACCCTGGTGATAAAGAACATCGTATTGCCACGATTAAGAAGGTAACTTCTGGCTCCACGCCGGCCATCGCCGATGAAGTGGACGCGCTTTATGCCGGTATTATTACCGCTGGTACTCACAAGGCCAGTTCCATTAAGGTGGCCGAGGCCGCCAAGGTGATTGAGAATACCCAGCGTGATTTGAACATCGCGTTGATGAATGAGTTATCAATGATTTTTTCCAAGCTTAAAATTGATACTCACGAAGTGATTGCTGCCGCATCGACCAAGTGGAATTTCCTCCCGTTCAAACCGGGATTGGTTGGCGGGCACTGTATTGGCGTGGACCCTTACTACCTGACTCACAAGGCCCAGGCCATTGGCTATCATCCGGAAATTATCCTGTCTGGCCGCCGCGTTAACGACAACATGGGCCCGTATGCGGCGTCTGAATTGGTGAAGGCGATGATCAAGGCCGGACATACGGTTGCCAACGCTCGAGTGTTGATCATGGGCTTTACCTTTAAGGAGAACTGCCCCGATTTACGTAATACTCGCGTTATTGATGTGGTTAAGGAGTTGTCTGAGTTTGGCTGCAAGGTGGATGTAACGGATTGCTGGGCCGACAATGAAGAGGCTGAGCATGAATACGGAATTACATTGAACCAGAATCCGGAGAAAGCCCAGTACGATGCGTTACTTCTAGCGGTTCCGCATAGAGAGTATGTGGCGAGATCGTCCCATGATTTACGCGAATATATGAAGGACAATGGGGTTTTGTTTGATCTGAAAGGTGTATTGCCTCTGGGTGAAGCTGATTTGCGTTTATAAACGCTTTGGCTATTTAAATAAAAAAAACAGCCTGCGGGCTGGTTTTTTTGGGGTTACTTTTCCGTAAATGAATTATTTTGCCATGGTCTGTTTTATGGATTACTATTTATCGTGACTTTCAGTCATAACCGTCATATTCAAAAATTATCCATTCGCAGGTTCCGTGCTTGGTTGTCTGAACTAATTGCGGCCTTCGAGTATCGGCAAATCAATAGCAGTTATTTAAATAAGGGTTTGTATCCATGGCAAAGATTAACGATTACTACCAGAAAAAACAGCTTATGGAAAAGCTCTCTGAAGAACTGGCGAAACTGGAGCAGGACCAGGCGCTGAAAAGCGAGCTTGAGTTTGAAAACAAGGTTCGCGACCTGATGAAGAAGTATGACAAGTCGCCAAAAGACGTTCTGCAGATTCTGGGCGCCATTGATCCGTCCATTTCAGGCGCTAAGGCCGACACAGCCAGCGGCAGCCGCCCCAAGCGCCCGATGAAGACCTACAAGAACCCGAACACCGGTGAAGTGGTCAAGACGCGCGGCGGGAACCACAAGGTATTGAACGAGTGGCGCCAGAAGCATGGAAAAGAAACTGTGCAGAGCTGGCAGCAGGACTGATTGAGCCGTTTTTAACGTGGTGTCGGATTACGGCTTTGCGTAATCCGACCTACGATTGCTCCCCGAATACCACCACCCGGTTTCTTCCCCCTTCCTTGGCGGCGTACAACGCTTCATCCGCCTGTTGTAACCACTGCATATGATTCTCCGGCCTATCCGTTAATGGCGCGATGCCAATGCTGACGGTGTACTGAATCGGCGCTGCCGTGGTCTGAACTGTGCTGTTCTGTATGGCTTCCCTTATGCGCTCGCAAATCACCCTGGCGCCTTCGGCATCGGTTTCCGGCAGGATGATGCCGAATTCCTCGCCACCATAGCGGCCGGGGCTGTCTGACTGGCGCAGGTTGTCTTTCATAACCTTGGCGGTGTACTTGATGACTTCGTCACCCGCCAGGTGGCCGTAGGTATCGTTCACCGCTTTGAAGTGGTCTATGTCAAACATAATCAGGCAGGTGTTGTGACCATAACGACGGTAGCGTTCGTATTCGGCGTCGATCAGGTTTTCCCAGGTACCACGGTTGAGCAGACCGGTCAGGCGGTCGGTCATGCTCAGCTTGGCCAGTTGTTCGTTGGCGGTTTCCAGTGCCCGTTTGCTGGTGGCGATGTCGGTGACGTCGTAGACCATCAGGCAGATTTTCTCGACCTGGCCGTCTGGCCCGGAGAGGGGGCTGATGGTCAGATTCTGGTACATGAAGTCTTCGGTGCCGGTTATCGGGCGTGTGTTGCGAAAGCGGAACAGGTAAGGGCGCTGTTCCCAGGAGGTGAATGCCCGGGTGTTTAGCATGGCGACTGAGTCGACCTTGCGGGTCAGCCAAGCTTTGGGGATGTCCGGGAACACGTCAAACAGAACCTGCTCGCGAATCTTGCTGGCGGTGATGCCGCTATGGTGTTCCATGAAGCCATTCCAGGCCTGCACGCGGAAGTCCAGGTCCAGAACCACCAGGCCGACTTCCACCGATTCCAGCATGTCCACCAGCCAGTGGAAGGTGCTTGCTCCGATCTCTTCTATGGCCATGGTTAATCCACCAGGTACTGTAGTCGTTGTTCAAGGAAGGGCACTGAATCTTCTGTCAGCAATACCAGCATGTCGCAACTGATCTCCCGGTCTTCCAGTTCATAGCTGATTTCAATACACAGCAGCTTTTCGTGGCGAGTACTGTGGTGTTCCAGCAGGTCTCCGATCTGTCGATGCTGGCCCAGGACGGTTGGGTGACCAAGGCCGAGTTTGAGATCCAGCTGGTCGCCAATGCCTTTGAGGAAGGCGCCAAACAGGATGCTGGACATGTCCATGAGCACCTCTACCTGAATGCTTTCGGTGTCCATGTCCTCGTAATGGAGCAGTTCGGCCATGTCATTGAAGCTGGCGTCAGCAAACAACAGAAGTGCTTCACCTGCAACGCCTGCGCCGGTGAAGCCCTGGCAGACAGCGGAGTAGCTGCTGTCGGCCTGGGCGGCTGAAATCGCCATGCTGAGCTCCGAGCGGGCAATCATTTCCACCCGGGGGATGGGCTGTTTGACGAATACCCGCAGCAGTCTTGCCAGCAAGTCGGACGAACGGCCCATGGCAACGTTGGCGATCTCCTGGAGATAGTCGTTCAGGCTAATCGGTGCGCTGGTTGAAGTGGTGTTGGTGGTATCGGACGCAGCGCTCTGCTCGTGTTCTTCAACCAGATCCTCAGGGCGCAGAAAACCGTAGTCCTGCAGCAGCTTTAAAACCAGGTCGGTGTCCGTAGGTTTTTTTATGAATTCGATGGCGCCGAGCTTGCGGACTCGAGCCCGCGCTTCCGGTTGGATGTCGCCGGAAACGACGATCGTCAACACGGGGAGATCCTCTTTCCTGATGGCGTCCAGAACCTCGTAGCCATCCATTTCCGGCATATTGAGGTCCAGAAACAGCAATTCGCCGGCTCCGGCACGGAGCTTTTCCAGCGCATTGCGGCCATCAAATGCGAAGGTAACTTCCGCGTTCCAGTTTTTGGGTAAAGCGCGCGCCATTTGTTTTCGGGCGAGAGAGGAATCGTCGCAGATAAGAACGCGGGTGGTCATGGGGGCTCCGTTTATTATTTAACCCCAGTATAGCAGTGCCTGAAGTGAATTCTATGCCCTGTGAACTATCTCACTCTATTGGCTCGGCAGCCTGGGATATAGTGCTCCTGCGGTCATAATAAGAATTGATTCAGAGACACAACACTATGAGACAGGATGCTTGTTGGTATGCTGTCCCTCTCACCATCTGTCTGGGTATGTCGCCTGTTGCCCTGGCAGAGTTGGAGCCTATTTCCGAACAGGAAATGAGCCAGGTGCAAGGGCAGGCAATGATGACGGTGGATCATGTGGATGGAGTAAACCACCGGTTTACCCGCGTGACACTGGGCGTGGACGCAGAAACCCGGCTGAACGCCGACGGTGTGGTGATGGGCGGGGATGATTCTGGCGCCGATCTCGATATCAAGAATTTCGCGCTCGGCCACTACGTGCGCGACGACACCCGTGTCCAGATCGACGGCAACACCTACAACGTGGACGAGGTGGTTCCGTTTGAGGGTGTTGAACCCTATCTTGAACTGGCTGAACGGGATGGTCAGCTCTCCGGTTTCCGCTTTGGTCTGAACCAGGCTCGGGGCACGCTTTCTGGCGAGATCGCTAGCTTCAGTGGCAACCTGAACCTGAAAATTAACGATGCAGACGGCAACCCGGTGGACGCCATGCTGTTCGATGATGCAGGAGTGGCCACCAATCACCGGGCAACCCAGATCGGTCTGGCGGGTGAAGACGGAACCTGCAGTCAATGTGTCCCGCTGACCAATCTGCTGTCCATGGATATTGGTGTGGACAATGGCGATGGCACGGTTGGCTTTACGGAAGACCTGTTCCTGGCGTTCCAGCGTGAGTCTGTGGACTGGCAGGACCTGGGAGGCCCTGGCGCCATTCAGGGGCCTGAAGGCGTGTTCCTGAATCTGCCCACCAGCATGACGCTGGACATGCAGACACTGCAGAACGGTGTTCAGCGGGAGCGCACGCATTACGTGGATCGCGGTACCGGGATGTTTTGATTACACTACCCTGCATTCGACCGATTCACGCAATGCAGGAGTTCTCTCGGTGATCCGTTCTTTCTACTGGCACGACTATGAAACCTTTGGTGTCGACCCCATACACGATCGCCCCTCCCAGTTTGCCGGGGTGCGCACCGATGCGGATCTGAACATCATCGAAGACCCGCTGATCATCTACTGCGCACCGGCTGACGACTACGTGCCCTCGCCAGAAGCCTGCCTGATTACCGGCATTACCCCACAAAAGGCATTGGAAGACGGTTTTCCCGAGGCGGAGTTTATCGCACAGATCAACGAGGCCTTCAGCCAGCCCGGCACTTGCGCCGTGGGTTACAACAGCCTGCGCTTCGATGACGAAGTGTCCCGCCACACCCTGTACCGTAATCTTCGTGACCCTTATGCCAGGGAATGGCAGAACGGCAATTCCCGCTGGGACATCATCGACATGGTGCGCCTGACCTACGCGTTGCGACCAGAGGGTATTCAGTGGCCAAAGAAGGAAGACGGTAGCCCCAGTTTCAGGTTGGAAGAGCTCACCGTCGCCAACGGCATCGCTCACGAAGCCGCTCACGATGCCATGTCGGATGTGGAGGCCACGATTGCAGTGGCAAAGCTGATCAAGGAGAAGCAGCCCAAGCTGTTTGAGTTTGTGCTGCAAAACAAGGACAAGCACTCCGCCCGCGCCATGCTGGATACTGCCAGTATGAAGCCGGTGTTCCACATTTCGGCCAAGTACCCCGCCACTCGCGGCTGCTGTGCGATGGTGGCGCCATTGGCGGATCACCCCACCAACAAGAACCTGGTGATCGTGTACGACCTGCGCGAAGACCCAAGCGAGTTGATTCACGCTACGCCTGAGCAGATCCGTGAGCGGGTATTTACTTCCCAGGCGGAGTTAGGGGAGGGCACCAGCCGTTTTCCACTCAAAGGCGTGCAATTGAACAAGTGCCCGGTACTGGCACCCGCCACCATGCTGAAATCCCTCTCTGAGGAGCGGCTTGCCGAGCTGGAACTGGACGGCGACAAGCTGCGTGAGCACCTGGCCATTTTGCGCAAGGCGTCGGATCTGCCAGCCCGAATCGCCCAGGCCTTCGATCACCCCCATGAAGGTGACCTGACGGATCCGGACGAACAGCTTTACGCTGGCGGTTTTATCAGCAAAACCGACCGCGAGAAGCTCAACTGGCTATTGCAACAGCCGGTAGAAACCCTGGGAGAGCAGGAAGTACGGTTTGAGGATGGTCGTCTGGAAGAAATGGTGTTTCGCTATCGCGCCAGGAATTACCCCAATACGCTGATATCCGAAGAGCAGGAGAAGTGGGAAGTCTTTCGTCAGCAGCGGCTGATGCAGCCCAAGAAAGGGTGGCGGTCTCTGGAGGAGTTCTTCAAGATTTTGCAGAATCTTGCCGCTGATCCGGAGCTTACGCCGGATCAGCGGCATGTTCTGGAAGAGCTTCACCTCTATGGTGAATCCCTGATTCCTTACGTCTAGCGCCGGCGCTGGAAGTACACGGACAGGCCTTGACCCATCAAGCTTTGCACCTCGCTTCCCAGAGCCTCAGCCTGGATCTGTTTCTGTACAGGCTTGGTGGCGAGGCTGTGGCCGTCGGTGTCCCGGGCTTTTACCAGTTTCCAGTCCACTTCGTTGCTGAGCAGCGCCATCAGCTCTTTTAGCTGCCTGGAATCCTGCTCACTGAACCAACGGTCGCGGCAGCCACCCAGGCCGTAGAAGTCGGTTTCGGCAACCAGGGATTGCCACATCGGATCCTGCCGATTGGTCAGTACCATCCGACGGAGTTGACGCAGGGCCGTACGTGTCGGTTTGAGGTCGTGTTGGGAGATCAGGCGGCGGATCTGTTTGTCGCCATCGGTCTGTTCGTTGACGGCGGTGTGCATATGGACAACAGCACCGTTGCCGGTCGCTGAACTCACCAGGGCTGCGAGGGACACCTCGGTCATGCTTGTTGACGGCAGGCGCCCGATTTCGATCCAGTGCACCTTGTGGTCATCGGCGACGAATTGCTGGGCGATGGACCAGGGCCAGAACACGATGTTGCTGATGCCCATCTCGCCCGCGAGTCGCGTTGCCTTGGCAACGTTGGCCAGGGATTCATCCACGGCGATCACTTCCACGTCTTTCAGGTAGTGCGCCAGTTCCATGGCGCGCTGGCCGGACTGGGCGCCACACACCATGATTCGGATCGTTTCCGGCAATTGCTCGGTACTCATGCCCAGCTCGGTCGCCATTATGGCTTTCAGGCTGGTTTCGGAGCGATAGGCAAGTTTCGACCAGTTGGGCCAGGCCTGGGGCACATCGGTTTTCTCCAGACAAAGCTCGGCTGATTTCTCGTCGAAATTCTGTTTGATGGCCTCTTCCGACGCGCGGTTATAGTAGCTCGCGGCCATCATCCCCTGCATGGCAACCGGCCAGTCCACCAGGTTCCAGCGGCCAAGGTGTACAGCATACTTCTGATGGAACAGAGCGCCGTACATGGCACTGATGATCAGCGAACCGATCATGCCATCCTGTTGCTCGCCCATGGCAAGTTGGGCGCAAATGCTGTCGTTGATGGCTGAGGCCAGCCGTTCTTCGTCGTCCTCCGCGGTCAGGGCGTAACCGGTGCGATCGGCGTAGACCGCCAGGGCCAGTGCCAGCGGTTGAAGTTCGTCCCGCAGTTCAACAGTCTGTGCGACTTCCGCGATAATCGCCCGGCGCAGCAGGGTGGCCAGCTCTTCCACGGCTGGGTCTGGCATCAGGGTTTTTTCCAGTGCCAGGATCAGCAGTTCGTCCTCGCTGGCGGCGTCCAGAGCCACTTGAGCATTCGGGTTTTCCAGATCGTATTGCTGGCGGATGATGGCGCCTACGAAACGGCCGATTTCCTGGTGGGGCAGGCCGTCATGTCGCAGCAAAAGGATAGCGTCGCGGGCCAGTTTGGTGTCAGCCCTGTTCACATCCAGATGCTCCGCACAGGTCAGCATGCCACTATAGATAGACGGCCATTCCAGGCCCATTTCCAGCAGTTTGCGGTAGTGCAGGTAGGCTACGTCGAACTGGCCCTGAAGGCGCTTGGCATGGGCGACTCCGCCGAAAGCGGCGGCGGATTGCCGGTCCATTTCCAGGGCCTGGATGAAATACTGCTCCGCCAGGGCCGGGCGCTCGGACTTGATTGCCCAGTAGCCCAGGTTGGTGAACTGCTGGGGCTGTGCCGGGTCATGGCTCAAGCTGTCCGTGAACAGGGTGTGTGCCTTATCAAGTGCCCCTTCGTCCATTTCCACACGCCCCATCAAGCCCAGCGCGCCTGCGTTACCGGGTTCCTGCGCCAGAACCTCATTCAGGTAGTCACGGCATTCCTGCCGCGCCTTGAGACGCTGAACCAGCGATGTCGGGCTGTTTGACTCGGCATAAGCCAGGTTTGCCTGCAGCAGTAGCCGCGCAATATGGGCTTTTTGTGCGTCTGTGGCATGGATGTTGTGCTGTGCTTGCATGGGGCTACCCCTTTGACTCTGTGACGAAACCCGATTAACCCTGCAGCAACTGCAGAACCTGCTGTGGCCTTGCGTTGGCCTGGGCCAATACCGACAAGCCGGCCTGCTGCAGCACCTGGGTGCGGGCGAGTTCTGCGGATTCGGCGGCAAAGTCTGCGTCACGAATCCGTGAACGCGCGGCCGACAGGTTCTCAGAGGTCGTGCTCAGGTTGGCAATGGTCGACTCGAGTCGATTCTGGGCAGCGCCCAGGTCGGCACGAATGCCACTGATGGTTTCCAATGCCGCGTCCACAACTGCGAGTGCGCTGGTGGCGCCGTCAACGGTGCTTATATCGATACCTGCCACTTCTTCAGGCGTAGAGCCGGCGGCGGTATTCTGTGCACTGTTCAGGACGCTGCCTGCGGCCAGGGTGGCGTCAGACGTCGCCGCGAAGCTAACGGACGAGTCCAGCGTCAATTCGCCGGCAACCCGTGTGGCATTAGCTCCACCACTTGTCAGTTCGATGGCGCTCGGGTCGCCGCTACCCTGTACCGCCAACTGTTGAGAGCCGGCAGCGGTAAAGTCTTCGATAGTGATGTCTTTACCCTGTTCCTGAATCAGCGTGATACTGCCGTCGTTAGCAACTTCCGCGGTAATGCCGGTCTTGCCAGACGCGGCGTTCACCTCACGTGCAATCGCTGAGAGGTCGTTTGCATCGGTGATCTGCGCGGAAATGGTCGCTGAGCTGCTCCCATTGGAAAGGGTGAGCGACACGGTTTGAGGCACGGCGATTGGCGTGGTAGCGGTGTTGCTCAGGGTCGCCGATGTTCTTGCCGTCGCGTTCACACCCGTCGTGGCACCAATGTCGTTGATGGCTGCGGCGATGTCTTCTGCCGTGTCACCTGCTGTAATGGGCACCACCTGGCTGTCCAGCGAGCTGGAAATGGTGAGATTCTGCGTGGCGATCGTGTTTTGTGCGGGTAACGTCGCATTCGCTGCCGTTGTTGAACCGGTGCCCTGGTTCAGGGTTGCGTTGGCCGCGTCGAGCGTGTTGTTGGCCAGGTCGGCGGTTCGGGCGCCTTCGATGGAAACGGCGATGCTCTGGTTTTCATTGGCGCCAGCCTGGAATTTTTGGGCCTGGAAGGTGCCGTCCAGAAGTTTCAGCCCGTTGAACTCGGTGGTGGTGGCAATGCGCTCCAGCTCGCCTTTTAGCTGGTTTACTTCGGACTGCAGGGCCTTCCTGTCAGATGCGGAGTTCGTTGCGTTGGCGGATTGTACCGCCAGTTCCCGAATGCGCTGCAGGATGTTCCCGGATTCGCCCAGCGCGCCTTCAGCAGTCTGAGCCAGAGAAATACCGTCGTTGGCGTTTCGAATGGCCTGGTTGAGGCCTTTGATCTGCGATGTGAATCGCTCAGAGATGGCAAGCCCGGCGGCGTCGTCCTTGGCGGAGTTGATGCGCAGGCCGGATGACAGCCGCTGCAGGGCTACGTTGGAGTCTTGCTGTGAAGTGTTCAGGTTTCGCTGAGCATTCAGCGACGCGATATTGGTATTGATGATCTGAGGCATAACATTTCTCCCTGCTCAGAGATGCCGGTAACCCGGTGCCCGATCAAAATGGACGCCTTGCCGGCGGAAGTTCATTTAATTGCCGTTTTGCAGGAAGGTAAGCGAAGGTTGTGCCAGTTTCGGAGTTTTGTTTTTAAGATATTGATTAGTAGTGGTTTTATTGGTCGTTTTGATGTTTGGGGCATGAATCCAATCGTCAACATATAGCGGTATAAGGAAGACTATTGCCGCTTTTACATTCCCTTACAAAATACCGTTAATTTTTTCTAAAGGTACGGACGGGGGCGCCGTTAAGCGCAATAACAGGGAGGCGCTCCCAAACTGAAAATGGGCGCCATTCCTTTTCCATGAAATAACGACATATGTCGAAGGAGAAGCAATATGGCTCTCGGTATTAACACTAACGTTGCGTCACTGTCAGCTCAGAACCAGCTGAACAAATCCCAGGAGCTTTCTAACCAAGCTCTGGAGCGTCTGTCATCCGGCCTGCGTATCAACTCCGCCAAGGACGATGCTGCTGGCCTTGCAATTTCGACCCGTTTTCAGTCCCAGATCTCTGGTCTGAACGTTGCGCAGCGTAACGCCAACGACGGTATTTCTCTGGCTCAGACTGCTGAAGGTGCTCTGGAAGAAACCACCAATATCCTGCAGCGTATCCGTGAGCTGTCTGTTCAGTCGGCCAACTCGACCAACTCTTCTTCTGACCGCTCTGCACTTCAGGGCGAAGTAAACCAGCTGAAGCAAGAGCTTGACCGTATTGCCGGTACTACCCAGTTCAACGGCCTCAACCTTCTGGATGGCAGCTTCACTGCTCAGTCATTCCAGGTTGGTGCCAACGCTAACCAGACCATCTCAGTATCCGTGACCGGTGCTCGTGGCGCCGATTTGGGCAACAATACCGTTTCTGGTGAGAGCAACACTACTGTCAGTCAGGGTACGGGGTCTGTTGCTGGTGGTGCAGCCACCCTTCCCGCCAACAACACCATCGCAGCTCAGGACATCACAGTCTCCGGTACTGAAGGCTCTGAGGTGGTCAGCCTTACCGCCGGCCAGACAGCTGAGTCTATCGCTGCTGCGGTTAACGCGGAAACTGGCACTACTGGTGTGACAGCTACCGCTTCCACCTCTGCCACGTTTGCTGGTTTGTCCGCCGACGGCACGGTTTCCTTTACTTTGGGTAGTGGCGGCGACACCGCAACGATTTCTGCTGCTGTGACCACCACCGACCTTGGTGCATTGGCCAAAGCCATTAACGATACTTCCGGTACCACAGGTGTGACCGCCGAGGCTAGTGGTGGCTCCATCGCGCTGACCCAGGCTGACGGTAAGGATATTCGTCTGGCAGACTTTGCGAACTCAGGCGACGCGACTGGCACAGCGACCCTCCAAGGTAGCGGTGATCCTACTGCCGTAACTCTGACCGCTGGCAGCACCGACAGCACAATTGCATCGGGCTCTGTTGAGTTCGCTTCATCCGGTGCGTTCTCAGTCAGTTCCTCCATTGCCGAGACCGCTGGTAGCATTCTGAACGTTGCAGCAGACACCGTGGTTGGTTCTAACCTCCAGTCAGTGTCTTCTATCGACATCGGTACTGTTGCAGGTGCTAACAGCGCAATCGAGATTGCAGATGCGGCTCTGGAGCAGATCAGTGGTATCCGCGCCGACCTGGGTGCTGCCCAGAACCGGTTTGAATCCACAATCGCCAACCTGAGCACAACTGCCGAAAACCTGTCGGCCGCTAACAGCCGGATTCTGGATGCAGACTTCGCATCTGAAACTGCTAAGCTGTCCAAGGCGCAGGTTCTCCAGCAGGCTGGTATCTCTGTACTGGCGCAGGCGAATGCCCGCCCGCAGCAGGTTCTGTCCCTCCTGCAGTAACAGGGGCATAACGGCAAGGCCGGGGTCTTTGGGCCCCGGTTTACTGCTGTATGAGGATAGCGAGGTGAGCTATGAATGGCGTTAACCTGAATGGCCCGGATTTGAAGCTGATTCGTTCCAGCGAGCAAGCTCCGGCTCGGGCAATTTCGTCATCTCAGGCCGAAGGCAGGAATGCCTCCGCCCTGACTGCACCTTCATCACCTGGTCTTGCTGAGCGTTCGGAGTTGTTGTCCGGGGCTCAGGAACTTTCGAAAGCTGAGAGGCTCGAAAGGCGCAGTGAGGCACAGAAAGAGAAATTGGATGATGCCGTGTCTCAACTGAACGATTTCGTTCAGACGGTCCAGAGGGATTTGCAGTTTGAAGTGGATAACGAGCGGGGACAGACGATCGTCAAGGTCGTCGATCAGTCCACCCAAGAGGTTATTCGGCAAATTCCGGATGAAGTTGCGTTGAGGTTGGCAGAAAACTTGCAGCAGGATGAACCGCTGACGTTATTCAACACGAAGGTCTAGAGTTTGCCGCTCTTGGCCTGACGTTGAAAACGGTTGTTCAGCACCGCCGCACCCGAAAGGGGCCGGCGGTGTTTTGCTTACATGTGGTTACAAAATTGGTCGGTAGAAAAGGCAAAGTTTTGCCGCTTCAGGCCGATATATGGAATAGCATTGGAAATTGCCCTCCTGAGGAGGCACATACTATGGCAAATATATCATCGTTGGGTATCGGGTCTGGTGTTCTGACCTCCGAGTTGGTCGATCAGTTGGTGCAAGCGGAACGGGCACCGACGGAAAATCGTTTGGCTCAGAAAACCGAGCGCACCCAGGCGCTGATTTCTGCCTATGGCACGCTTCGCAGCGCAGTAACAGAGCTGCGCCTTCCAATGCGGCAATTGAGTGCTCCAGATAATCTCAAAGCCTTTTCTGCAACGTCGTCCAACGAAGACGTTGCTGTGTCTGTGGACAGCTCCAAGGCTAACCGCGGTACTTACAGTGTCGATGTGACAAGTCTCGCCAGCGCTCAGGCGCTCGCGTCGCGTGATGTATTCGCGGATCGCGACAAGACCAGTGTTGGCCAGGGAACAATGACGCTTTCTGTTGGTGACAACACCACCAATATTGTTATAGACAGCAGTAACGACACTTTGCAGGGCCTGGCAAACGCGATCAACGATTCTGATGCAGGGGTTTCAGCGGGCGTAATCGATACCGGTAGTGGTTTCCAGCTCGTGCTATCGGCAGACGAAACCGGTACGGCAAACGCCGTTAGTATTTCCGTATCGGGCGACAGCGCCGGCACGGATACCGATGCCCAGGGGCTTTCCCGTTTTGCGTTTAACACATCAATGGATGCGGGCGCCGGTCTCAATGAGACAATCGCCGCGTCGGACGCCGTGATGAGTATCAATGGCGTAGAGGTTACCCGTTCTACCAATAGTTTTGAGAACGTCATTGATGGTTTGACATTTGATCTGACTGCCACTGGTACGTCCACGGTTAAGGTTGAACAGGATCTCGGTGCGGTAGCAGACCGTGTCCAGGGCTTTGTCGAGAAATTTAATGGCCTGCAGGAAACCATTGATGCGCTGGCAGGATTCAATGCAGAGAGCGGTAGCGGAAGCCTTCTGACTGGCGATAGCGTTATTCGGGGTATTCAGAACCAACTCCGCCAAGTGCTGACCCGCGTTGTTCCCGGGCTTGAAGACGCAAGTGTCCGAAGTCTGGCGGATGTGGGTATTACCACAAATTTCGAGACTGGCTCTCTGGAATTTGACCGCGAAGAGTTCATGGCGCAGTTAAAGGCTAATCCGGACGATGTCACGGCTTTGTTTGCCGAACAGGGCAGGGCTACCGACAGCCAGGTAGAGTTTGTTCGCAGTGGTGTAAACACCGAACCTGGAACCTATGATATCAACGTGACCCAGGCTGCGACCCAAGGCACGCTTGCCGGGAATGCCGCAGCCACTTTTCCCGTTACTATTGACGGAACAAATGATGAGTTTTCACTGCTGGTTAATGGTGATACCTCCGTTAACCTTCAGCTTACACAGCAGACTTACAACAGTGCACAGGATCTGGTTGACGAGATTCAGGCTCAGCTTAATAGTAACAACGCGCTGAACGCGTCAGATGGGTCCGTTCAGGTGAGCCTGGGGGCTGGGGATGAGCTGGTTTTCTCTTCCTCCACCTACGGCAGCGAGTCTTCGGTCACCTTGTCGTCCGCTGAAAGCGCGGCTACGTTTGGATTGGATGCCGCCACAAGCACGGATGGCCTCGATGTTGCGGGTACCATTGACGGAAGAACAGCTGAAGGCGAAGGGCAAACACTGTTTCTGGGCGAAAACAGCGGTGCTGCGTCTGGGCTCCAGGTACAAATATTGGGCGATCAGACTGGAAGTCGAGGCTCGATACAATTTATTGAAGGTGTTGGCGAACGTACGGTTGACCTGATCACCAACTTTGTCGGTGCCGATGGTGCAATTGATACCAGAACCGAGAGCCTGAACCGCGATCTGGAGCGAATTCAGGAAAATCAGATTCGGCTGGAAGAGAGAATTACAGCCTATCGAGAGCGCCTGGTGAGTCAATTCACAGCTGCGGATTCATTGATCTCGCAACTGAACAGTACACAGGACTTTGTGAGCCAGCAGCTTGCTGCGCTGGCACCACAGAATAATCGCAATAACAATTGATGTTTATTGCACGAAAAGCGAATAAAGAGGTCACTTATGAACGGTTTACAGGCTTACCAACGCGTAAACGCCCAAACCAGCATTACGGATGCCGATCCTCACAAGCTGATCCAGCTTCTTTACAACGGAGCGTTGGAACGCATTAACATGGCCAAAGCCAGGATGCAGGCGAAGGATTTTGAGGGCAAAGGCCGATTGATTTCCAAAGCGATTGAAATCATCGGTGGCCTCCGTGGCTTTCTGGATTTCGAGAAGGGTGGCGATCTGGCCGTGCGCCTGGAATCGCTTTATGACTACATGGAGCGGACCCTTTTTGAAGCGAATGCCAAGAATGACGTCGCTAAGCTTGATGAAGTCGCGGACCTTCTGCGCTCAATCAAAGACGGCTGGGATGGCATCCGCGAAGAGGCTACCTCCAAGCAACAGCAGGCTGTCTGAATACGACGTTCTGGTGTGAATACCGTGCATTCTATCCAAGATGCCACCTGGCGCCCTGCCGGTGGCATCCGCGGCCAGTAACGAGGCCGCCCTCTTGCCCCAATAGCCATTCCCCCCGCTGTCCCGTACAATACGCCCCTTATTTTTGATACATCCATTCTGTTCAGTCTGGAGCAAGGGCATGTCTGATATTAAAAAGGTGGTTCTGGCGTATTCCGGTGGCCTGGATACCTCGGTAATCGTTCGCTGGTTGCAGGATACCTATGAGTGTGAGGTGGTGACGTTCACCGCCGACATCGGCCAGGGCGAGGAAGTTGAGCCGGCGCGTGAGAAAGCGAAAGCGCTCGGCGTGAAGGAAATCTACATTGAGGACCTGCGCGAGGAATTCGTTCGTGACTACGTGTTCCCGATGTTCCGCGCCAACACCATCTACGAAGGGGAGTACCTGCTGGGTACCTCCATCGCACGCCCGCTGATCTCCCGTCGTTTGATTGAGATTGCCAACGAAACCGGTGCGGACGCGATTTCCCACGGCGCTACCGGCAAGGGCAACGATCAGGTTCGTTTCGAGTTAGGTGCTTATGCGCTGAAGCCGGGTGTGAAGGTGATTGCCCCCTGGCGTGAGTGGGATCTGAATTCCCGTGAGAAGCTGCTGGCTTATTGCGACGAGCGCAACATTCCGGTGGAGAAGAAGAAGGGCAAGAGCCCGTACTCCATGGATGCCAACTTGCTGCATATTTCTTATGAAGGCATCAATCTGGAGGATCCCTGGGCGGAAGCCGAGGAAGATATGTGGCGCTGGAGTGTGTCTCCGGAAGCAGCGCCCGACACGCCTTCCTATATCGAAGTGACCTATGAGAAAGGCGATATCGTGGCGATTGATGGCCAGGCCATGAGGCCTCACGAGGTGCTTGAACACCTGAACAAGGTCGCCGGCGAGAACGGGATTGGTCGTCTGGACATTGTTGAGAACCGTTATGTGGGTATGAAATCCCGCGGTTGTTACGAAACTCCGGGCGGCACCATCATGCTGCGCGCCCACCGTGCGATTGAGTCCATCACCCTGGACCGCGAAGTGGCGCACCTGAAGGACAGCATCATGCCGCGTTATGCGGAGGTGATTTACAACGGTTACTGGTGGTCCCCTGAGCGGGAAGCGCTGCAGGCGCTGATCGACCAGACCCAGACTTATGTAAACGGTACCGTGCGCCTGAAGCTCTATAAGGGCAATGTGGATGTGGTTGGGCGTAAGTCTGACGATTCGCTGTTCGATGAGAAGATTGCGACCTTCGAGGAAGACCAGGGCGCCTACGATCAGAAGGATGCTGAAGGCTTTATCAAGCTGAATGCGCTTCGGTTGAGGATTGCGGCTGGCAAGGGTCGCAAGCTTTAACTGGCCTCCCGTGACGCCCGGAACTCTCCGGGCGTCTTCCCCGTCTCTGCTTTGAACTTTCGGTGAAACGACGTTGTTTCGCTGTACCCCAGCCTCAACGCTATCTCCGGAATGCCCAGTTCGCTGTTCGCCAAAAAATCTTCCGCCATTGCCTGCCTTACCTCGTCCAGCAACTGCTGATACGAAACACCTTCCTGACTAAGTTTTCTCTGCAACGTTCGGCTGGTCATGCCCAGATGGTCTGCGACCATGTCCTGGCGGGTGATGCCGTGCATCAACTGTTTGCGAATGCTGTGTTTAACCCGGTTGGTGAGGGCTGTGTCGGTGTCCAGAGTGGCCAGTTGGCTGAGGGCGTGGGCTTCCAGGGTTTTTCGCAGCAGTGGGTCAGGCTGGCGCAGGGGAGTGCTCAGCAGGTCTTTGCGCAGAACAATGGCGTCTTCGTTGGAACGAAAACGTACCGGGCAGCCCCAGCGTTCCGTGTAGGCGCTCTCCAGCTCCGGCCCGGGGGAAGGGTGTTCGAGGTGAACTTCCACTGGCGAGGCGGCGTTGTTGTCGGCCAGCCAGCGGGCGTAGTTGATCCAGGAGGCGAAGACGTTGTCCACCATCTGGGGGCGAACGACCGGGTCGGTGTAGTTGCAGGCCCAGATCAGTCTGATGTGATCGCCGCTACCCGCAATTTGCGTCGTTCCCATGTCGCCGACCAGTTTCTCGAACGGGGCAATGCGAGCGACTGCTTCTCCCAGCGTGGCGGAGCTCATGGTGATATACCCGAGAACACTGTAGGACCCCGGTTGCACGAAGTCACCGGTTTCAAGGCCGAGGATGGGGTTATTGCTTTGTTCACAAAGCAGCCGTATGAATGCCTGGAACTGCTCGCCGTTTATACGCTCGTCGTCGGTCTGGAGAATCGATGCGTCAAGCCCGGCTTTGTTGAACAGTGCTGAGGTATCCAGGCCTTGGGCATTGGCGGCGCGGACATATTGTCTTAGGGCTGCTACGGAGGCGGTTCCGAGGGTCTTCATGATTACGGCAACGTCTTGGGGTTATTGTTGCCATCAGTATAACGGAAGCAGAAAAGAAAAAAGCCAGCTAAGAAGCTGGCTTAAAAACAAGGAAAGAACGAAAGTGCCTGAAAAATTCGTTAATTCTGCGGACTTTCCCCATTTGGCGGCGGAGGTACTACTCGGCTCCTCCGCCATGGGGGATACTGCTTAAATCCACAATTTCAGAATAGGGCTTTCGCTCATGGAAGTCTGTTTGTGATGTGTGTCGCAGTGTTACGTAGCGTAATCCGACACTCTTCCTTCAGGCTTTCTCAAGCTCTGGCCTGGTCTCGGTAAACCGCCGGGTCTCATAGGCATCTACCAAGCCTTGAACTGCTGCACGCTCCATCTCCTGAACCGAGGGGGTGCCGTTTTGGGCATCCGCCCTGCAAAGCACCATGCCTGCCTCAACCGAGATGTAACCCGCCGTGGTCTTCAGAGCTTTGTGGTTAATGCCGTCGAATACGCGGCGAAAAGCCGTTGTGGAGCAATGGTCGCTGTTTGGGAAGTGAGCGATAATCGCGTACTGGTTGTCGCCCACGCGGCACAGGGAGTCCATGGGCCGGATCAGGTGGCTCAGGCGGCGGGCGATGCCAACGGCCAGCTCACTCATCACCGAGGGAGCGTGCTTACGCTTGAGTTCCTGCCAGTTGCGAATGCCGCACAGCACATAGGCAGAAGCACCGCCTCGGGATTCCGCCTGCCGCAGGCATTTGCCCAGCTTACTCCGGGCATAACGGTTGTTGCAGAGGCCCGTTTCAAGATCAATGATGTTGCTGCTTTCCAGTTCGCGGTTGTTCTCGATCAACAGGGAATTGGCGCGCAGCAGGGTGTTCTGGCGGTCCGCCATGCGGTCGGCCGCGAAAATCCTTGGAATCAGCTGCTTGGTCATGTCCGATTTATAGATGAAATCGTCGACGCCCCGGTCGAATGCTTCTGACAGGGCCTCCACGCTCTCCCGGGCGGTGAGCAGGATCACGTAGGTGTAGTGGTTGTTCTGCTCATCCTGCTGGCGGACCTGATCGGTCAGCTCCAGCCCGTCCATCTCCGGCATCAACCAGTCGGCAATCAGCACACTGACCGGGCGTTGGTCAATAAACTCAAGCGCGGCAGGGGCATTGTTGGCGATTCGTACGTCGCGGTACCCTGCATTGCGGAGGGTTCGGCCCACCACCATACTGCTGAATTTGGCGTCGTCTACCACGAGGATGGGAAGATCAAGATTTGGCATTGTTAACTACTACTCACCAGTCCATTGTCAGATGCGGTGCCGGCCCGGTCTTGGTATGCTTTGGCACCTTGCGCAACCAGAAGGGCACCAGTATAGCGTTTTGTACGTGCCCTGACGTGGATAATTGTAAAAAGTGAGAACACATCATGCCTTCTTTTGACATCGTTTCTGAAATCGACATGCACGAAGTCACCAACGCCGTGGACCAGGCCAAGCGCGAGCTGGGCAATCGCTGGGACTTCAAGAACGTGGACGCGGACATCGAACTGGACGACAAAGGCATCACCATCAGCGCCGAACAGGAATTCCAGTTGGAGCAGTTGATGGACATGCTGCGCATGGCCTTCGCCAAGCGCAATATCGATTCCCGGGCGTTGTCCGAAGACGGAGAAAGCAAAGCCGGCAAACTGGTCAAGCAGCATCTGCAATTGAAGCAGGGAATCGAAACCGACATGGCCAAGAAGATCGTTAAAATGATTAAGGACGGTAAGCTCAAGGTCCAGGCCAGCATCGAAGGTGACAAGGTAAGGGTAAAAGGGAAAAAACGCGACGACCTGCAAACGGCGATTGCGCTGTTAAAGGAAGCAGAGCTGGATATTCCACTGCAGTTCAATAATTTCCGCGACTGAACCGGGAGCCACACCATTTTATCCGGCAACACCCTGGCGTTACTTAAGGAAACCCTCCACACCTACACTCGTTGGCAGGTCATTGCGCTCCTGTTTCTGGGGTTTTCGGCCGGCCTGCCGTTCCTGCTGGTGTTCTCCACCCTGAACGCAAGGCTGGCGGATGTCGGGGTGGAAACGGCCACCATCGGTTTTTTCAGTTGGCTGGGCATAACCTATTCCATCAAGGTGTTCTGGGCGCCGGTAGTGGACCGGTTGAAACTGCCGATTCTCGACAGGCTGCTGGGCAAGCGCCGGAGTTGGATATTATTGGCTCAGGCGGGCATCGCAACGGGCCTGTACCTCATGGCCCACGTGGACGCCACCGTGGCACCGGAGATGATGGCGTTCTGCGGTTTGCTGGTGGCTTTCTCGTCCGCCACCCAGGACGTGGCGATTGATGCCTACCGGATCGAAGTGGCGGAAGAGCGGTTGCAGGCGGCACTGGCGGCCACCTATATCTTCGGCTACCGGCTGGCTTTGCTGGTCGCGGGGGCCGGGGCCTTGTATCTTGCGGAGTTCTGGTCCTGGCAGGTGTCTTACGAAGTGATGGCGCTGCTTGTTGGCGTAGGCATGGTGACGGTACTCATCGTGCGGGAACCCAGGGTCAATCACTACGCCGCCGCCCAGGACATCGCCGACAAAATTGAGCACGAGGCGAGTAAGCGTACCCACCTCAACCCCCGCCTGGCGCGATTTATCGGATGGTTCTACGCTGCCATCGCCGGGCCCTTCCTGGACTTCTTCCGTCGCTACAAGGAACTCGCCATCCTGATCCTGGTGATGGTCGCTGTGTATCGCATCTCCGACATCGCCATGGGGGTTATGGCAAACCCCTTCTATCTGGATTTCATGGGCTTCTCGAAAACCCAGGTGGCCGACGTCACCAAAATCTTCGGCTTCTTCATGACCATCGCCGGCTCTCTGGTGGGTGGTGTACTCGTAGTACGGTACGGCGTACGTCGCATCCTGCTGGCCGGCGCCATCATGACCGCAGCCACCAACCTGCTTTTCGTCGTTCTGGCACAATACCCGCCCAACATTGTCACCCTTGCACTGGTGGTCAGTGCCGACAATCTCAGTGGCGGCATCGCCAATGTGGCATTGATAGCCTGGCTGTCCAGCATGACCAGCGCGGCCTTCACCGCTACCCAGTACGCCCTGTTCAGCTCCCTGATGACACTGCCCGGAAAATTCATCGGCGGCTTCTCCGGCATCGTCGTGGCCGGATTCGGTTACGCAGAATTCTTCCTGGTTGCCGGCATAATGGGCGTTCCCGCCATACTGCTGGCCATATACATGATGCGCAAAGGCGAACGCCTGGACGCCTTGGCACCGCGGAACGAAGCTGTTGAGTCGTCATGACCGAACCCACCAAAGACCAGAAAATCTGGCAGGTTGTCGCCGCTATCCCCCCTGGCTGTGTAGCCAGCTACGGCCAGATCGCAGATATGGCCGGCCTGGGCCGGCAGGCCCGGTATATCGGTAAAGCTTTGGGAAAACTCCCAGAAGGGCACGCCATTCCCTGGTATCGCGTGATCAGAAGCAATGGCCAGATCGCCTTCCCCATCGGCAGCGAGGCCTTTGAGACGCAAGCCCAGAGCTTGCGGGAGGAAGGAGTTGTCGTTGTAGATGGAAGAATATCAATGAAACAGTTCGCCTGGCGTCCTTAGTTTTTTGGGTTGATACACATCGGAGTTAGGTCGGGCAGGGGGCGGTGCCAAATTTTTCTGCCAGAAAAAGATGTCCGAGCAAAGCGAGTTCTTTTTCCAAGAAAAATCTGGCGCCACCCCCTAGCCAGCCCCCAAACCCCTCAGGCTAGGGAACAGGGGGCAAAGCTCAAACCCTAGAGCCGCAAAGCCCCATCAACCTCAATCATCCGCCCCGACATATAGTCATTCTCAAAAATAAACGCCGCCGCCGACGCAATCTCCTCCGGCTTACCCATACGCTTCAAGGGAATGCCAGCGGTCATCTTCTCAAGGGCCTCCGGTTTCATCGAAGCCGTCATCTCAGTCTCGATAAAACCAGGCGCAATCCCCATGCACCGAATGCCATAACGGGCAAGCTCCTTGGCCCACACCGGCACCAACGCCGAAACCCCCGCCTTGGCGGCAGAATAATTGCTCTGGCCCATATTCCCCGCACGGGAAATCGACGCAATGTTGATAATCGCACCCTGATCGCCATTCTTGATCATCTGCGTAGACGCCTCACGGCCGCACAGGAAAACCCCCGTCAGATTCACATCAATCACCGACTGCCACTGCGACAGCTCCATGCGCTTCTCAACCTGGCCGTCCTTAACCTTCACCATCAGCCCATCCCGAAGGATGCCAGCGTTGTTAATCAACCCGTTAAGCTGACCAAAATCCGCCACGATAGCCTCAAATGTCTTCTCGACATCGTCTTCCTTGGCAACATTGCAGATATAGGTCCTGGCGTCGCCACCGGCTTTTTTACAGGCGGCTGCAGCCTCTTCCAGCTTTTCCGGCATCAGATCAATCAACGCCAGGCGAGCACCCTTGGCTGCCAGATATTCGGCCATGGCACGGCCCAAACCCTGGCCGCCGCCAGTAATTGCGATCACGGAATCTTGAAGTTTCATGTTTTGCCCTAAGGTTAAGCATTAGCGGAAGCGGCGAGTATATCAGAGGTTTTTACGGTCGCAGCAACCAGACCAACGCTCATCCATGGAGGCTCCCTTGGGCATTTTTCTGTTTTTATTCATTGTCATGCCCATCGTCGAAATGACGATATTGATCAAAGTTGGCACCATGATTGGCGCCCTGAATACCATTGGCCTTGTCCTCTTGACGGCCATCATTGGTGCCGCGCTGCTGAGGCAGCAAGGGCTCGCCACCTTGTTGAAAGCCAATCAGAGGCTCAATAGTGGTGAGTTGCCAGCGAAGGAAGTGGCGGAAGGCCTGATTCTGGCCGTGGGCGGCGCCCTGCTGCTGACGCCAGGATTCGTCACCGACACCATTGGCTTCCTTTGCCTGATTCCGGGCACCCGCCACTGGTTCGCCGCCCAGGCCCTGAAGCGGATGGTGGTGGCCGGTCAGTCCGGCGGTTTCACATTTACCGCAGGCCAGCAGGGGCCTTTCCAGGGGCAGGGGCCCTTTGGTGGCCGAGAAGGGCCGTTCGGGCGTCAAAATCCTTTCGACAGGAACGATGACATTATTGAAGGGGAATACCGCGACGAAACCGAGCGCGACTACGATCGCCTGAACCGGAATACCGAAGGCCGAGAGGATAGTGATCACGGCGATGGCGGTCCGAAAAAAAACTGAAAAATTTTTCGGGGGAAGTGTTGAAAACGCATCGGCCACCCCCACATAGGTCTCACAAGTTCGCTGCGGGCTAATAACCGCTGTAAAACAGTTGGTTAAAAGCCCCGGCTTTTAACGCAACCATCATTGCCAAACCTAACCTGACATTGGAGATATCGAGCAATGAAAATTCGTCCGCTACACGATCGTGTTGTCGTGCGCCGTAAGGAAGAAGAAGAGAAAACAGCTGGTGGCATCGTACTGCCGGGTAATGCCAAAGAGAAGCCGTCCCAGGGTGAAGTTATCGCCGTAGGAAATGGCCGTATCCTCGACAATGGCGAAACCCGTGCGCTGGCGGTAAAGGTGGGTGACACCGTGGTCTTTGGCCAGTACGCCGGTAACACCGTAAAGGTTGACGGCGAAGACCTGCTCATCATGAGCGAAAACGACATTTTCGGCGTTCTCGAGTAAACGCTCGGTTACGCAGCAATCCGATTGAACGATTGAATTGGGTTTAACGAACAGGAATAGATGACATGGCAGCAAAAGACGTTAGATTCGGTGACAGCGCCCGTAAACGCATGGTTCAGGGTGTTAACATCCTGGCGGACGCAGTTAAGGTAACCTTGGGCCCGAAAGGCCGCAACGTTGTTCTGGACAAGTCCTTCGGCGCACCAACCGTCACCAAGGACGGCGTATCCGTCGCCAAGGAAATCGAGCTGAAAGACAAGTTCGAGAACATGGGTGCCCAGATGGTCAAGGAAGTTGCTTCCCAGGCCAACGATACCGCCGGTGACGGCACCACCACTGCGACCGTTCTGGCACAGGCCATTGTTCGTGAGGGCATCAAGGCCGTTACTGCCGGCATGAACCCGATGGACCTCAAACGTGGCATCGACAAGGCGACAATCGCAGCAGTACAGGCCATCCGTGACCTGTCCAAGCCCTGTGACGACAGCCGCAACATTGCCCAGGTAGGCACGATCTCCGCCAACGGCGACGAGACCATCGGCCAGCTCATCGCAGACGCGATGGAGAAAGTGGGTAAGGAAGGCGTAATCACCGTTGAGGAAGGCCGTGGCCTGGAAGACGAGCTGGACGTAGTGGAAGGCATGCAGTTTGACCGTGGCTTCCTGTCTCCGTACTTCATCAACAACCAGGAAAACATGTCCACCGAACTGGATGACCCGTACATCCTGCTGGTTGACAAGAAGATCTCCAACATCCGTGAGCTTCTGCCCGTTCTGGAATCTGTGGCCAAGGCTGGTAAGCCTTTGCAGATTATTGCTGAAGACATCGAAGGTGAAGCGTTGGCGACCCTGGTCGTGAACAATATGCGCGGCATTGTGAAAGTAAATGCTGTAAAAGCACCCGGCTTCGGTGACCGCCGCAAGGAAATGCTGCAGGACATCGCTATTCTGACTGGCGGCACTGTTATTTCCGAAGAAGTCGGCCTGTCTCTGGAAAACACCACCATTGATGACCTGGGTACTGCCAAGCGTGTCAACGTCACCAAGGAAAACACCACCATTATTGGCGGTGCTGGTGCTCAGGGTGATATCGAAGCCCGCGTTGAGCAGATCCGTAAGCAGATTGAAGACAGCTCTTCCGACTACGACAAGGAAAAGCTCCAGGAGCGCGTGGCCAAGCTGGCTGGCGGTGTAGCCGTCATCAAGGTTGGCGCCGGTTCTGAAGTGGAAATGAAAGAGAAGAAGGCCCGCGTTGAAGACGCTCTGCACTCCACCCGCGCTGCGGTTGAAGAGGGCATTGTGCCGGGCGGCGGTGTCACCCTGATTCGCGCCATCGCGGCCCTGGACAAGGTTGACGCCATCAACGAAGAGCAAAAGGCGGGCGTTAACATCCTGCGCCGTGCCATGGAAGCTCCGCTGCGCCAGATCGTGACCAACGCCGGTGGTGAAGCCTCCGTTGTTGTGAACAAGATCATGGAAGGCGAAGGTGCCTATGGCTATAACGCCTCTACCGAAGCGTTCGGTGACATGCTGGAAATGGGTATCCTTGACCCGGCCAAAGTGACCCGTTCCGCGCTGCAGGCAGCCGCTTCCGTGGCTTCCCTGATCATCACCACTGAGGCGATGATTGCGGACGAGCCGGAAGAAGAAGGCGCCGGCGGCGGTATGCCGGACATGGGTGGCATGGGCGGAATGGGAGGCATGGGCGGCATGATGTAATGCCGACCGGACCCGGACCAATTCTCAATTTCTGAGGAATGGCCCCATAAACCCGGAAAACCCCGCATTGGTTCACACCGATGCGGGGTTTTTTGTTTTTTTGTCATGAACTTGCGAAATGGCTTTGCTAGACTCGGCAACCGGCCATTTATCTTTGTGACACTGTATGAGCGAAACCCCAGCAAAAGCCTTTCTCAGACCCGGCAAAGTGTTCCTACTGACCTTGGCCGGTGTGCTGGTTTATCTGGTGGCGCTGGTGGTTCTCGTACCGGCCGGATGGCTTTGGCATCAGGCGTCTGCCTATGTTGCGCTTCCGCCGGAAGTCCAGGTCAGTCAGGTGTCTGGCAGGGTCTGGTCAGGCGCTGCCGGCGTGGTGGTCGCCGGTTATCCTGTGAGGCTTGAGTGGCGGCTGGGCATGCCGTCCGTTTCTGGATTATCGTTACCCGTCGATTTTTCAGTGTCGTCGTCACAGTCTTCCGTGGATGGCAATGTTAGTCTCGGATGGCAGGGGGCAGGCACCCTCAACGCCAGTGGCCATCTGGCAGTCGCTGAATTTGAGGACCTGATCCGACGCAGCGGTGGAGCCGTCATCGAAGGTGACGTCACCATTGATCGATTGGTGTTGTCGTGGCAGGACAACCGCGTGACCCAGGCCGACGGCGTTGGCCGCTGGGCAGGAGGCCAGGTTACCTGGCCCATGGGGAATAATATTGGCCAGGCAGATTTCCCGCCCATGCTGGCGACGATGGACAGTACGGCCGATGGCGTTGCGCTGGTCATCTCGGAGCAGGGCGGCGATGTCCCCGCGGCGGATGCCGAGATTCGCTGGAACGGTATGATGGAGTTGCGAGTCTATAAACGCATGATCGACCTGGCCGACCAACCCTGGCCAGATTCTGCTAACCCCAGTGATGTCGTCTTCAGGGTCAAGCAGCCCTTGATTCCGGGAGGTGCTCTGTGACAGCAATGGCGGCTGTTATCGGTAGCCGGCGACTGCCCCGGTTGCTGGCCAATTTGTTACTGGCGGGCCTCGTGGTTTATGTTGCCCTGGTACTGGCGCAGACAACCTGGCTCATCGCCTGGGATGACCGCCCGGTGGCCATGGCACCCGCCTCTGACAGCCGCGCGAGCGCTTCAGGTGGCGGCCGATTACAGCCACTGGCGGCCCATCAGGTGTTTGGCAGGGCGGAAGAACAAACCCGTGTCGCAGAAGTGGTACGCCGGTCGGCACCGGAAACCAGGCTCAACCTCAGGCTTGAAGGTGTGCTGGTGGCAGAGCGCCCGGAGGACTCCGGTGCTATAGTTGCGGGAAGCAATGGAGTAACTGAGCACTATCGTGTGGGTGAGGTCTTGCCCGGTAACGCCGAACTGGCGGAAGTGGAACCAGGCCGGGTGCTGATTCGCAGGAATGGGCAATACGAAACCCTGACGTTTGAAGAACAGCTTTCCACTGGCCTGGTTGAGGGCGTGGAAGAAGATTTGGCGGAACCGGCGTCTTCGCCGGAGCAGTTCCTGAGTGAAGCACGGGAACAGCTTGATTCCCAGGGAGTTGCGGCGCTTGCACCATACGGGCTGAGCCCGACCGGGGAGGGAGGTACGTCCGGTTATGTGTACGATGGTTCCAATGCCATGCTCAATGCTGTCAACCTCAGGGCCGGTGACGTCATCACTGCCGTCAATGGCCAGCGGCTGGGGGATCTTGAGCAGGATATGATGCTTTTTGAGAATTGGCGGTCTGAGCCGCAATTGGAAATAGAAATTGAACGGGACGGATCCATTCTGACCGTGAGCTATGCCATACCTGAACAGTGGCGATGAACGGATTTAACGATACAGGACAATAACGCCAGATGCTTAACCACAGATCCAAATTATTCCGGGCCTTTGTTCTGGCCCTGCTGATGCCCCTGATGTCTGTTGCTTACGGGCAGGAAACGGAGACCTGGCGACTGAACCTCAAGGACGCCGACATTCGCGCCTTTGTGACCCAGGTGGCCGATATCACCGGCTACAGCTTTGTTGTGGATCCACGGGTAAAGGGAAAGGTGACCGTCCTGTCCAGCGCCCCCATGAACAAGGACGAGATTTACGACCTGTTCCTGGCCGTGTTGCAGGTGCATGGCTTCACCGCCATTCCCGGCGAGGAAGTGATCAAGGTGGTTCAGCAGGTGGACGCCAAACAATCCGCTGAGTCGCTGGAGCGGTTTACGGAGGTGCCCTCAGAGCAGCTGATTACCCGTGTTATTCAGATCGATAACGCCAATGCCCTCGAACTGGTGCCCATCCTGCGCCCGCTCGTGGCCAAGTATGGCCACCTGGCGGGGGTGGCGGCCGCCAACGCCCTGATCGTCAGCGACCACTCTTCCAATATCCAGCGCATCGAACAGATTGTGAGAGAGCTCGACAGTCCGTCCAAATACGAGGTGGAGGTGATCCAGCTCGAAGAGGCCTGGGTGGGCGATATGGTCGAGTTGCTGCAGGAACTGGCTCCGGCGGAATTGGGCCAGGGTGGTGGCGATAACGCTGCCCGCAAGTACAGCGTAACGGCCGATGAGCGCAGCAACCGGCTTATTCTCAGGGGTGATGAAACCTTCCGTGACAAGATGAGGGAGCTGATCAGGAAGCTGGACCAGCCCTCAGCCACCGGCGGTACGACCAAGGTCATTCGCCTGAGCCACGCGGACGCGGAGAATCTTACTGAGATTCTCAAGGGCGTGATGGGTGAGGTGGCCAAGGAATCTTCCGGGGGGGCTGGTGGTGCTGGCGGCAGTGCCGGAAGCGGACGTAACACCAACTTTTCCGTTTTCGCCGACGAGGGGCTGAACGCGCTTGTGGTACGCGGTGAACCGTCGATGATGCAGGAAGCTGAAATGATCGTTAAGGCCCTGGATGTTCGCCGTGCCCAGGTAATGATTGAGGCGGCCATCGTCGAAATCAGCGACGAGCTGGGGCAGGATCTGGGCGTCCAGTTGGCACTGGGTGATGAATCCGGCGAGTCTACGCCAATAGCCGGCACCAACTTCAACAACGTCGGCCGAAGCCTGGGCGACGTATTGGGTGCGATCCTTTCTGATTCGGTGATTGCACCGGCCACCGGCGGTATTACCATTGGCGCAGGCCAGCGGAATGAAAACGGCGTTTCCTGGGGCGTGCTGCTGCAGGCTCTGTCGACCTCGGCGGCGGCAAATCTGCTGTCTACTCCCAGTATCATTACCCTGGATAACCAGGAATCCGAAATCATCGTTGGCCAGAACGTACCTTTCCGTACCGGTCAGTCCACTGTCACAGGTGACGGTACAACCAACCCATTTACCACGATTGAGCGTCGCGATATCGGTCTCACCCTGAAGGTGACACCCACTATCAGCGCCGATGGTCTTGTACGGTTGGTGGTGGAGCAGACCACCGAGAATATTGGTGACAGCGTGGAGTCCGCCTCCGATATCATTACCAACAAGCGTGAAATCAAGACCACGGTCCTGGCAGATGATGGCGAAACCATCGTTCTGGGTGGTTTGACGACCGATGATTTGCAGGTGAATAAGAGCAAGGTTCCCCTGCTGGGCGATATCCCGGTGTTGGGGCGTCTGTTTTCCTCCGAATCCGAGCGCCGGGTGAAACGTAACCTGCTGGTGTTCCTGCGCCCGACGATCATGCTTGGCAAGGCCGATGCTGTGGCCGCCACGGATGAGAAGTTCCAGAGCCTGTGGGAGATCAACCTCGGTGTGCGCAAGAAGCTGGGCCTGCCAGACCCGGAAAGACCGCCAACGAAAGACTCGCTGTTCCGGCCTCAGCCTGACTGATCGGCCAAGGGGCTGATCTCAGGCTGCCAGTGGCGGCATCGGGCAGTCCAGTTGATCCGCCACCAGGCGGATCAACTCATATTCCGTGGTCTTGATCTCTCCATCCGCAAGCACGCAATGGCCGCAAGCGTCGAGAATTGCCGGTTTTAGCAGCGGCGACAGGGTGTTCAGCACCAAAAGCGCATCCCGCAGATGCTTGATCGACACCGTCTCCAGAAGTTCCGGCTCCTTAGGTCCGTCGGTAAAACCTGCCATCGCCTCAGTGAACAGTCCCTGGCTGTCGATGCCCTGACGAGCACCCGCCCGGGCCATCAGGCTGAACAGCACTTGCAACTGGTCGGTTACTGTCCGGTAGCTGCGATGGCGTACCGGAACCGGGCGGGCCGAGTCTCCCGCCAGGTGGCGGCGAAGAAAGGTATGCATGGCCAGTTCGTAGAGGCTCAGACGGTTGTCTGCCCTGATCAACACCTCTGTACACGACATTAACTGGTTGCGCTCATCCGGATCGAGCTTTCTCAGGGCCGGCATGGCCAGTTCCAGCGCCGGGAATCGTACTGCCTCGCCCAGTGAGGTAAGGGCGGGCAGCAGTTTGTTCAACAGGTCGGCGTTGGGCGCAAAGAGGGCGTTGGTGGTGACCAGCGCCAGCCGTTTCTGTTGCGATGACTCAGGAAGCTGGTAGATCAGTAGCGCATAGCACAGCTGAATGGCGCCGGCCCGGGTGTAAAGCAGGTTGCGAAATGTTGATGGCAGTCGGTTGAGAAGGTCCACGGCATAGTCTTCGCTGCGTTTGTTGACGGTGCCTACCGTTGTTGAGATATCTGCCGATGGCCGGGTATTCAGGGGCGATGTGGAGGCGCGAGGGCTGGCTGCGCTGAAGCCGGAAACCGCTCCATGGGCCGTATCTGCACTGGTTTCGGAGGTTTGGTGCGAGCCCATGGATCGAAGGGCACTTCCCGGTTCGCTGTCTCTAAGCCTGCTGCGAAGGCGGGCAAACATACCCGGCTGGATGGCTTCGATACGCTCCTGAACCGGAGGGTGGGACGCCAGCAATGCTGCAAATTTCATGCGTGCGCTTTCGCCAAAACACATGTGGTTCATGTCACTGGCATGGCTGGTGGTGTCCAGATAGCCCCCTTTGAGGCCAATCTTGAACAGCGCGCCGGCAATGCCTTCGGGGTTACGGGTGAATTGTACCGAGGAGGCATCCGCCAGCATTTCCCGTTGCCGTGATACCGCGGACTGAATCAGTCTTCCGAAGAATACGCCCACATAGCCGATTACCAGCAGCGCCAAACCTACCAGCCCGAAAACAGCCTGGCCCCGACGGTCACGGGATGAGTGGCTGGATACATGGGAGCGGTGGAAGGATGCCCTGAGCAGGAAGGCACCGATCTGTCCGATCATCAGGATGCCGGCCAGGATGGCGATCAAACGGACGTTCAGACGCATATCGCCGTTGAGAACATGGCTGAACTCGTGGCCAACGACGCCCTGGAGCTCATCACGGGTGAGTTGTGTCAGGGCCCCATGGGTCACCACCATGACCGCCTCGCCGGGCGTATAGCCGGCCACAAAGGCGTTGATGCCGGTTTCATGATCCATCACGTAAAGATCGGGCACACTGATGCCGCTGGCGATGGACATTTCTTCCACGATATTGCGAAGCCTACGCTCGTCGGTGTCCCTGGTGGCGGGGTCAATCGCACGGGCGCCGACCATTTTTGCAACACGCTCGCCACCGCCCGACAGGTCCGCCCAGCGGATCAGAGAGCCAATACCGATCAGGGCAACGACCGCTATCGCTGTATACAGCCCATGGCGGCTCAGTAGCCAGTCGGCAAACGCCAGCCCGGTGTATTCGCTGCGGGTTACCAGATAACCCACCAGACAAACCAGGAGCGTGATGATCACGACCGCGGCCAGAAACAGAGCCACCAGCAAGCCCGTGTTGCGACGGGCGCTGGCCTGGCGCTGGAAAAAACCGGGATGTGCCATGGCAACGGGCCTCAGAAGGCGACTTTCGGCGCCTGACGGGCCTCAGGAGATTCCAGCTCCAGCTGGGAGGAAGGTTTGAAAGCGAACAGTCCGGCCACGATGTTGTTGGGGAACTGTTCACGGAAGATGTTGTAGCCCATGACGCCATCGTTGTAGGCCTGGCGGGCAAAGGAAACCCGGTTCTCTGTGCTGGAAAGCTCTTCCATCAACTGCTGGATGGTTTCGTTGGCTTTAAGCTCTGGGTAGTTTTCCGCCACGGCGTAAAAGTTGGCGAGCGCTTTGGAGAGCATGTTCTCGGCGCTTCCCAGGCGCTGGATTTTGGCTCCATCTGCTGGGTCGCCCGCAGCGTCCTTCTGAGCGCTGACCGCATTATTCCGGGCTTCCATCACTTCGGTAAGGGTGTTGCGCTCGTGGGAAAGGTAGGCCTTGGCCGATTCCACCAGGTTGGGAATCAGGTCGTGGCGGCGCTGGAGTTGAACATCAATCTGGGCAAATCCGTTCTTGAACTGGTTTCTTAGGGATACCAGGCGGTTGTAGATAAACACGATGTAGACAACAACAACTGCAATAACAATCAGGCCGATCAGTGTGGTTCCCATGGGCGGCTCCTTGCGTTCCTGGTGGGGTGACTCAGTGGTCAGACATTATTTTCGACAATTTTGTTGTGAAAGCCAGCAACAAATACCTCGAAATCGTGGGGTTTGAGCGGCTTGCTGAAGTAGTAGCCCTGGGCCAGTTTGCAGCCACGCTGCGCGAGGTAGTATTCCTGTTCCGCGGTCTCAACGCCTTCAGCCACTACCGTCAGATTCAGACTCTTGCCAAGGTCGATGATGGTGTTGGCAATGCGGGTGTCTTCCTCGTTGACAAGCAGGTCATGAATGAACTGCTTGTCGATTTTCAGATGCTGGACCGGCATGCGCTTGAGGTAGGTCAGGGAAGAGTAACCGGTACCGAAATCATCCACCGCTATGCTGATGCCCGCTTTATGCAGGCGTTTCAGCTTCTTCACGGCGTCTTCCAGATTGGTCATGAAACTGGTTTCGGTCACTTCCAGTTCAAGACGTCCGGCGGGGATGTTGTGGCGTTTCAGGGTATCCAGAATCTCGTCCACGATGTGGTTCTGACGTAATTGTACCGCTGAAAGGTTGATCGCAATGCGCAGGGGCATGCCGTCGCTGGCCCAGCGCGCCGCCTGCCAGCAGGCCTGATCCAGAACCCACTGGCCGATTTCCACGATACTGCCGTTCATCTCGGCCACCGGTATGAAGTGATCCGGTGGCACAAGGCCCTTCTCTGGATGTTCCCAGCGAATCAGCGCTTCCGCCCCGATAATCCGGTGGGTTTCCAGGTTGATCTGTGGTTGGTAAACCAAGTGGAACTGCTGGTTGTGGAGTGCGATGGAGAGATCTTTCTCAAGCTGTTTGCGTTCACGAATTTCCTGGTCAACGCTGGCAACGTAGAATTGGAAATAATTGTGTCCGCCTTCCTTGGCCAGGGCCATGGTTTGTTCGGCGTTTTGTAGCAACCTGTCGGCTTGACTCGCGTCTCCTGGAAATAGGGCGATGCCGAGGGTGGCGGTCATGGTGATGGTCTGCTCATCGAAGATCATCGGGCTGCTTAGAGAGGCCAGTATACGGTCGGCAGTGTCGGCGGCCTGAAATCCGTCTCTCAATCCCTTCTCCACCACAACAAATTGGTCGCTGCCCAGTCGGGCGATGGTAAAGCGCGTACCGCCGAGCTTCTGCGTAAGGCGATCGGCCACGGTTTGCAGGATCATGTCGCCGGTGCGGAAACCGCACTGCTCGTTGATGGATTTGAAGTCATCGATGCCACAACAGATCAGTGACAGGACCAAGTTGTCATCACTGGCGTCTGCAATATCGGCCTGGAGCAACTCCATGAAGGTGTCTCGGCTGGGCAGGCCGGTTAGCTGATCGTACCTTGAGAGCCGGGTAACACGATCTTCTGCTTCCCGGTGTCGGGTCTGGCTGTCACCAATCGCAACCAGGAGGTTGTTGGTGGCGTTGACCCAAAGGCCCAATTCATCTTTCTGATGGCCGTGAGGCAGGTGAATCAGATTGTCATCGGGGTGATCCGGGTTGACCTGTTTAACAGAGCGTACAATTCGTAGCAGTGGGCGCGTCAGCAGTAGATGGAAAACCACAAACAGCACCATTCCGAGAATGACGGCAATAGCGATGCCGGAGGCAAAGGTGATAGAGGCGCGCTCAAGCCAGGTTCGGGCAGCCGGACCGGTGTCGTACTTTAGCTCAAGGTAACCGTAAACATTGCCGGTGCCAGTGCCCCGGGAAAGTTCTTTGCGATAGTAACGTTCAGATTCAAAAATCGGGTCCGTAATCCGGCGGGAGGCGCTTTCCTTCAAAGGGCGGTCACGGCTGCCGAGAGGTTCGCCGTCGGGGTGGGTGATGCGTGCGACACGCATGGCTTCCTGAGCAAACAGGCCGTCGACCACCTGTTGGGCAAGGTCAGCATCGATACTGAAAACGGCCTGGGTTGATGCGTCCTTGACCAGTGCCATGGTTTGCCGCGCCTGATCATCGAGAGACTGCGATACCCGTCCGGCATCAAGGATGACCTGTACGGTGCTGACGATGACCCCGCTAATTAACGCCACGGCGAGTACCCATCGCAGCACCCGGTACCCCAGGCGATGTTCTACCTCATAAGAATTTTGCATGGAGGCCTGTTTGATTCGTTCCAACTGAATGAGACCCGGTATCGCTCACCTGGGGCAAAGGGGCTCTCGGCTGACATATTCTTTTTCAAGTATGGTTCAGTTTTCACCTACTGTACCCAGTATCGGCAATTCTTCCAGATAATTCAGGCTACGGGTGTATCAATTTGTAAGATCGTTTGTATCACAGATACGAAAACGCCCGCGAATGCGCGGGCGTTTTTGCGTGCAGGTTGTGACCTGCAAGGTATCCGAAGCGCAGTTATGCCAAGTTTTCGTTGACGAAATCCCAGTTAACCAGTTTCCAGAACGCTTCCAGATAATTCGGACGGGAATTGCGATAGTCGATGTAGTACGCGTGTTCCCAGACGTCGACCGTCAGTACCGGCTTGTCGGCGGTTGTCAGCGGCGTTTCGGCATTGCTGGTATTAACAATGGCAACGCTGCCGTCGGCCTTCTTCACCAGCCAGGTCCAGCCTGAACCAAAGTTGTTGGCGGCCTTGTCGTTAAATTCTTTCTTGAAGTCTTCGAAAGAACCAAAGGCTTTTTCGATCGCGTCCTTGGCCGCTCCCGTAGGCTCACCACCACCGTTCGGGCTCAGGCAATGCCAGTAAAAGGTGTGGTTCCAGACCTGGGCAGCGTTGTTGAACAGTGGGCCGCTGGCGCTCTTGATAATGTCTTCGAGCGATTTGTTGGCGTTGTCGGTGCCTTCGACCAGACCGTTGAGCTTGGTTACGTAAGTGTTGTGGTGCTTGCCGTAATGGTACTCAAGAGTCTCCTGAGAGATGTGTGGTTCCAGTGCGTTCTTTTCATAGGGCAGTGCGGGAAGTTCAAATGCCATGAGGTCGTTCTCCCTGATTCTCTCTGTTTATGTGTATGTAAGCCATTATTAAATATAGGGGCGCTTTGAGTTATATCAACCCCTTGTGTGCACCCTGCCTACTGCTCAGACAGGGTGCTTTTAAACTCTGGACAACCGGGTAAAAACTGGGCGCAGTTCTTTACCCGCCAGACCAATTCTTCGTAGCTGTCCGCCAGAACGGTCACATGGCCAAGTTTCCGGCCCGGGCGCTCGCCTTTATTGTAGAGGTGTACATGAGCGTAAGGCAGTTCAAGGATTCGTTCAATGTCGCCATGCTCGGCAATAATGTTGATCATGCAGCTGACACCGCGAGCGTCGGTGCTTCCCAAGGGGTGGCCGCTCACGGCGCGGATGTGGTTCTCGAACTGGCTGGTCATGGCACCCTCGATGGTCCAGTGCCCAGAGTTGTGGACCCGCGGTGCCATTTCGTTGGCGACCAGACCTTCGGCGGTTTCAAAGAGTTCAAGCGTTAGTACGCCGACGTAATTCAGTTCGTTCAGCAGCGCCTTGATGTAACGTTCTGCGTCTTCCTGGACATGTTTTTCCAGCTTTGGTGCCGGAGCAATGGAATAACGCAGGATGCCTTCGTGATGAGCGTTTTCCGCCATCGGATAGAAGGCCAGTTCGCCATCCTCGGCACGCACGGCAATAATGGAGACTTCGCGGCGAAACTCGACGAATTTCTCGACGATCAGACGCGGATGACCAATGGATTTCCAGGCCTCTGCTGCGTCTTCCGGTGAACGAAGAACTGCCTGTCCCTTGCCGTCATAACCTTCGGTGTTGGATTTGGCAACCACCGGGCAACCGAGTTCTTCGGCAGCGGCCTGCAATGACTCTGCGCTGTCTGCAATTCTCCATTCTGGTGTGGGAATGCCAAGCTCGCCAAAGAGCGTCTTTTCAGCTTCTCGATTCTGGCAAACCTGCAGCGCTCGGGGGCAGGGGTGAACCGGCTTTTCTTTGGCAATTCGCTCTGCTACGTCCACCGGCAAGTGTTCGAACTCATAGGTGACCCGATCTACCCGGGAAATGAGGTCGTCCAGGTATTGACCGTCTCGATCAATAATCACTTCACCCAGCCCGGCACTGGGATTACCTGACATATCATAGAAAACAAACGTCTTGGCCAACGGGTAGCCAGCCAGAGCCAACATCCGGCCAAGCTGACCGGCCCCTAAAACACCAATTCTCATTCGTTGTCTCCTGCCTTTAATTAGTAGGCATCTGCATTAGTTCGGGGAGTGGGTGGGGGATGCTTTCCAAAACTGTGCGGAGCCATGGATGGCGGAGCCCAAGCGCCACATGGATGTGCCGCAAGGAGCGTGTTTTGGAAAGCATCCCCCACCCGCTCGTACACCAAAGTCCGATGCCTGATTATTGATCGCTGGGATCAGGATTATCCAGGATTGTCTGTGTCTGTGTAGCGCGAAACTCATCGACCGCTATACGGACATCGTCCTTGAATGTACCGATAATCTGAGCCGCCAGCAGGCCAGCGTTAGTGGCACCGGCTTTACCAATTGCCAGGGTGCCAACCGCAATGCCGCCGGGCATTTGTACGATGGACAGCAGCGAATCAAGACCGTTGAGTGCTTTGGACTGGACGGGAACACCAAGGACTGGCAGTGACGTTTGTGACGCGACCATGCCAGGCAGGTGAGCAGCACCGCCCGCGCCGGCAATGATCACCTTCAGGCCCCGATCAGAGGCAGTCTTGGCATAATCAAACAGCAAATCCGGCGTACGGTGGGCAGAGACAACCTTCGTCTCGTAAGGCACGCCCAGCTTGTCCAGCATCTCGGCGGCGTGTTCCATGGTGGGCCAGTCAGACTTCGAGCCCATGATGAGTCCTACAAGCGGCTGCATATGCAACAGTCCTGATATGTGAGAAAGCCGGACATTGTATGTAAGGCCCCGTGGCCATGCAAACAGTCGATGGCCAAGGAGCGCATACTGTCAGCTCTCCTGGCCGTCATTTTGCTGAGTCGCAAGGTACGGGTATTATCGTGCTTTATTAACGTTACCGTCCATATACCGGAGCTGTTATGGAACCAATCCGTCCAGATGATGATGAAGTACGTACCGGCGTGCCCGGCAATAAAGTGGAAGAGCGCAAAAAACGCCAAGCACCCGTGCCAGAGTCGGCCGGTAATGGCGGCCCGGGCAAACCTGCTGGAAAACGCCGGAAAACATCTGGCGGTGGTGGTTCGGGCCGCAGTGCAGTGTTGTTGATCGCGCTGTTGATTGTTGCCGGAGCGGCGGGCGCTGGCTGGTATCAGCAAGAGCAGCGTATACAGGCACTGGAAGGTCAGCTGGAAGAAGCGGATTACTGGGCGCGCCAAAGCAAACTGGCGCTGGCCCGGTTTGAGGGGGAGCTTTCCGAGACCGGCGAGAACCTGCAGGAGAAAGGGCAATCCATTGAAGACACGCTGGCGTCCCACAAGGAACGCCTCAATACGGCTGACAGCGAGATCGCCAAGCTGTGGGGGGTGGCTAATGACCGCAACCGCAAGCGGCTCGACGACCACCAGGCCAGGTTGGAATCTTTGAGGTCAGATGTGGATAGCGGCAACAGCCAGCGGGAAGCATTGTCTGCCTCGGTCAAGGAGCTGGAGGCAACGGTGTCCTCCAGGCTGGACAAGGTTCAATCGGACTTTGAGCGGCAGCTTACCGCCGTTCGCGAAACTGGCCAGGAGAATACCTCACAATTGACGAAGCTGGATGAATCCCTGGCCGGAGTGGACAAGCTGGTAGAGCGCCAGCTGTTGCGTTTCGAGCGAGAGCAAAACCTCACCATTGATGGCCTGGAAAGCCGTATTGCAGCGCTGGAAAAGGCCACCAATAACCTGTCCAGCGGCAGCCAGCTGGATGCCGTTCGCAAAGATCTGGCGGGGCTGAGGGAAACCGTGTCTTCGATTGACTCTTCGCGGGCGCAATTAACCTCAAGGCTGGTTCGCCTGTCGGAAGAGGTCAATGATCTGCGCTCGCGGATGTCCGGCCAATAGAAGGCGGCTGCGAACGGGTACGCAGGCACAGCAGGGCAAGCAGGGCCTGCTGTGCTTTGTAACAGTTTGTATTCATCCCTTGCGGTAGCTCTCAGTTCCGCGAGATTGCAGTTGTTATGATCGGGACAACTCGCGAAAGGATGAAGAGTGCACAACAATGACAACCCGATTTCTTTTTCCCGGTTTTCCCCGGCCACTGGCGGCCGTATTTGTGGCTTTGCTGTTGGTTTCTGGTGCCGGCTGCACGGTGTACCAGTCCATCGGTAAAAGCGTTGGCTCGTTTTTGCACCCGGTATCCGGGCACGATTTCGTTCATATCGGCAATGATGAGTGGGATCGCAGCAATGCGGTTCTCTATTTCTACCGCACCCATTCCCAGTGGGCTGCGGACGAGATCGAGGCGCCAAGCGTTTACATAGACGACCACCACTATTTCAATATTCGAAACGACAGTTTTACCTGGCTTGAAGTTGCCCCTGGCGAGCGGCATATCGCCATCCGCCGGCCACTGCTGGGGCTTGAGGGGCTCAATTCGTTCAGCCTGAGCCTGATTGCAGACGCCACGCTCAAGGTCGAACCCGGAAGGGTGTATTACCTGCGCTACAACGAGTTGCAAGAGCCGGAGAGTAACCATCCGGAACTCGCCGAGGACCACCCCCTGAGGTCTGGCGACTTGCAGCTCGTGACCCGTGACTACGCCATGCAGGCCAAAGAAATTGTCTCCACGCGTTTTCTGAATAGTGATTTGCTTGCCCCTAATCACGCTGCGACCTCCATTGTTGAGGTGAATGAGGACGCAGACTACGAGCGCAATCTGGTTCTTCTGGAAGATGAGCGAGCGGCTGAGATCGAGCGCCTGAGAGAGCAGGGGAAGTATGACGAAACGCCTTGGTACTGGCCCTTTGGCGGTGGCCCTACGGTGCCTCTTGAAAGCGATCGTCGATTGCGGGAACTGGAGCGGGAGTATGCGGCGTTGGAACAGGAGCGGGAGCGTCGGGAAGAGGCAGAATCCGGTGGCGGTTGGTGGATATTCTAACGTCGCCGATCTGGTGTACTGCGAATTGTTGTTTCCGGTTTCGGTTACTAGACTGTGAGGTGTCCGTATTCAGAGGGTTGCCGGATCATGTCGCTGAGAGATTCATTACAACTAACGTTTCGCCGGCTTTCCGGAGAATTGCTTCCCGAGGCACTGGAAAACGCAGGCCACCGGATAGCTAGCCTCAGAAAACGTCTTGATCATCTCAATTGCTCGCTGGCGGAGCGGGCATTGCCTGCGGATCGAAAGTCGCGTGTGAACGAGCTGTCACTTGATCACAAGGCGAGGAAGGCAGGACAGAAAGCCACTCGGTTGAAGTCTGTGAAGGCGGCAAAGAAAACCGGGAGTGACAAACAGGCTTGATTGAAAATTGTACATTTTTTAACGAGTTGCAGGTTTTTTGAGAAAAACTCCGGAAAAAATTTGACACCGCCAGACAAATGCTTAAAATGCGCGTCTCACTTGGTTGAGACAGCAACGCTGACTCACCAGTGTGCTGTAAAAGTGGGCGGTTAGCTCAGCTGGGAGAGCATCGCCCTTACAAGGCGAGGGTCACTGGTTCGATCCCAGTACCGCCCACCACTTTTCAGCATCACCGGGCCACCCCGCCCGGTTTCAGGTCCCTAAGGCCGATCAGGCCGGGATTGATGCGGAGCGGTAGTTCAGCTGGTTAGAATACCGGCCTGTCACGCCGGGGGTCGCGGGTTCGAGTCCCGTCCGCTCCGCCATTTTTTGTTTCCAGATCCCGGGTGGTTAGCTCAGCTGGGAGAGCATCGCCCTTACAAGGCGAGGGTCACTGGTTCGATCCCAGTACCACCCACCATTTTCCCCTTGTTATTTCCCAATCAACGATTGCCCGCAAACCCGAACAACGTTCCCGTTCACGCCGTTTGATGCAGGATTGCAGTACCACGCAATAGCCTCGGCCACGTCGACTGGCAAACCGCCCTGAGACAAGCTGTTCATGCGCCGGCCGGCTTCGCGAATGGTAATAGGCATAGCGGCTGTCATCTGGGTTTCGATGAACCCGGGCGCTATCGCGTTGATGGTCACGCCGTTTTTCACCTGTTTTGCCATCGCCTCTACATAGCCGATCACGCCGCACTTGGCGGTGGAGTAATTGGTCTGGCCAAAGTTGCCAGCAATGCCGCTGATGGAGGAAATGCAGACAATGCGTCCGTTTTCACACAGCAGCTCCTGGTGCATCAGCTCTTCGTCGATCAGTTCCTCGGCCGTCAGGTTCACGGCAATGGTCATATCCCAGAAGTGCTCGGGCATGTTGCCCAGGGTTTTGTCACGGGTGATGCCGGCGTTGTGGATAACCAGGTCAATGCCTTCGAAGTGCTCCTTCACAAAGTCTGCAATCTGCTTTGGTGCCTTTTCGTCTGTAATGTCGCACGCCATCGCCTTGCCCTTGATGGGGGTCATAACCTTTTGCAGGTCTTCCATGGCTGGTGGGATATCCAGGCCAATGACCGTGGCGCCGTCCCGCGACAGGGTTTCGGCAATAGAGGCGCCAATGCCGCGGGAGGCACCGGTTACCAGCGCGACTTTTCCGGCCAGCGGCGCGACTGGGTTGGTGGCGTGAGCGGTCGCTCCCTTACTGATGCGGGTTACCTGGCCAGAGACATAGGCCGATCGGGGCGATAAAAAGAACCGGATGCTGGATTCCAGCTGCTGTTCGGCCCCGGGGGCCATCCAAAGCAGGTTCGCGGTAGCTCCTTTCTTGCCGACTTCCTTGCCGACACTGCGTACAAAGCCTTCCAGAGCCTGGTGAGCGGCGGCCTTGGCGGGTTGGCGGCAGGTGCCAGGGTCCTGGCCTATCACCAGTACTCTGCCGTTGCCCGCCAGCTTGCGGATGGTGGGGTGAAAGAACTCGTAAACCGCTTTCAGATCGGTGGTGTCTTTCATGCCTGTGGCATCAAACACAAGGGCGGAGAATTTGCGATCAATGTCCGCGTTCAGGGGCAAGGCTTCGGCCTTGTTGCCGCTTTTGGCAGAATCGTTCAGAGTATCCATGGCGCTGGCATGAAAGAGTTTTGCGGCGCTGGCGCCCAGCACCTTTCCAATCGTCGAGATAGCTTTGCTGCTGTTGGCAGCGCCGATCAGCACGTCGCCCTCAATAAACGGCTGGTCCGCGCGCTTCCAGCGTTTCAGGGGAACCGGGGCGGGCAGCCCCAGGGACTGGGCGGCGGTCTTGCCAAACGGAGTATTGACGAACTTGAGATAGCGATCAGACATGGCATTTTCCTTTTGCGAAACGAATATCGGCGTACAGGTTAAAGAATCCGGCCGCTTTTGAATTGACTCAATGCCCTGTTACGGTTGTCAGGGATGCCAATGAGCCGGGCCCGGTTGGCGCTAGACTGCAACGCAACGGATACACTCGTTTAAACAGGACATCATCATGGCACAGGCACCGAAAAGCACCCAAAAGAAAACGTCGACGGCAAAGAAGACCACGGCCGCTAAAAGCGATATCCGCCGGGTTGCCATTATTGGTGGCAACCGGGTTCCTTTTGCCCGCTCCAATACCGCGTATAGCAAGGTCAGCAACCAGGAGTTGCTGACCAGTGCGCTGCGAGGACTGGTTGATCGCTTCGGGCTGGAGGGGCAGCGCCTTGGAGAGGTCGTTGCTGGCGCGGTTATCAAACACTCCAGGGATTTTAACCTGACCCGGGAATCCGCGCTGAGTAGCGGCCTGGCGCCGGAAACACCCGCCTACGATATCCAGCAGGCCTGCGGTACGGGCCTCGAAGCGGCCATTCTGGTGGCCAACAAGATTGCGTTAGGGCAGATCGAGTGCGGCATCGCTGGCGGCACTGATACCACCTCGGATGCGCCGATTGGGGTAGGCGAGGGTCTGCGTGAAATTCTTCTGGATCTGAATCGGGCCAAGACAGCCGGAGAACGCCTGAAAGTGCTCAGTCGTTTTCGTCCGAGCCATCTGAAACCGGAAATTCCGCAAAACGGCGAACCCAGAACGGGGTTGTCCATGGGGGGGCACTGTCAGATTACCGCCCGCGAGTGGTCCATCCCCCGCGACGAGCAGGACAAGCTGGCCTATGAGAGCCATCAGAAACTGGCATCCGCGTATGATGAAGGTTTTTTCAAGGATCTGATGACCCCACTGGCAGGCCTGGAGAAAGACAACATTCTGCGCCCGGACACGACCCTTGAAAAGCTGGCGACGCTCAAGCCCGTATTTGATCGTGAGAACGGCACCATGACTGCCGCCAACAGCACTGCGCTGACGGATGGTGCCTCCTGTGTGCTGCTGGCCAGTGAAGAGTGGGCAAAAGCCAACAACATGGAGATCAAGGCGTACCTGACGTTCTCCGAGGTGGCTGCAGTGGACTTCGTCGACAAGAAGGAGGGCCTGCTGATGGCACCTGCTTACGCCGTGCCACGCATGCTGGAAAAAGCCGGGCTGACGCTGCAGGATTTCGACTTCTACGAAATCCATGAAGCGTTCGCCGCCCAGGTGCTCTCCACCCTGAAGGCCTGGGAAGACCCTGCGTTCTGCAAGGACCGGTTGGGTCTGGAAAAGCCGCTGGGGAGCATTGATCGAAACAAACTGAACGTCAAGGGCAGCAGTCTGGCCACCGGCCATCCCTTCGCGGCGACCGGTGGGCGTATCGTGGCCACTCTGGCGAAGCTGCTGGAAGAGAAGGGCAGTGGCCGTGGCCTGATCTCCATCTGCGCCGCAGGGGGGCAGGGGGTGACTGCCATACTTGAGCGGTAAGTTGGCGAAAAAATTCATTTTTCCCTTTGACAGACGCATCAGCGCCCCGTACTATGCGCACCTCGTTGATCGGGGCCTTACCCGGTTAACCAGCAGTTTGATGCGGGGTGGAGCAGTCTGGTAGCTCGTCGGGCTCATAACCCGAAGGTCGTAGGTTCGAATCCTGCCCCCGCTACCATCTCAATAAGGGCCGGTCTTTGACCGGCCCTTATTCGTTGTGCGCCAGGCATGGCGCGTAGCGCCTTGACGGGCGCTGTTCCGGTACAGGTGGTGCTGGCCGGATGACTTGGGGGTGCAAGTCCCCTGTGGA
>Ga0207900_100080_pt1 | contig 76843 bp, 63 predicted proteins | sample LinPmetageLP39_FD_184052 | JGI IMG/M metagenome (GOLD analysis project Ga0207900, IMG submission 184052) | Marine viral communities from the Pacific Ocean - LP-39 (SPAdes) | ecosystem: Environmental > Aquatic > Marine > Oceanic | place: Pacific Ocean | collected 2010-06-14
CTTTGTGCGAGCGGGCCTTTGTGCGAGCGGGCCTTTGTGCGAGCGGGCCTTTGTGCGAGCGGGCCTTTGTGCGAGCGGGCCTTTGTGCGAGCGGGCCTTGCCCGCGAAAGGCAAGCTTTGCTTGCCGGCAAAGGTTGCCCCGCGGGATTCCAGAGACGTTGTTTGCGCTGCCGTTAGATAGCTCTCTGGCATCCTGCGGGGCAACCTTTGCCGGGAGCTCTGCTCCCTTTCGCGGGCAAGGCCCGCTCGCACAAAGCCACCCTTTCGCGGGCGGGGCCCGCTCCCACAAAGGCCCGCTCCCACAGAGGCCCGCTCCTACACGAAAATCAGCTTCGGCTGACAGAGAAGCGAGCCTCCTCGGGTTAGCGTGATGCCTCCAATAGAAAGGAGGTATCACTCATGCCAAGGAAGGCCCACTCCCACCGTTTGCGTATCGGTCGCGTTAGCGAGACCGGGCGCGTCTATCTGATCACCATCACTTGCCATCAACGACACACGCACTTCTCCGCCTTGCAAAGCGGCCGCTGCTTCGTACAGGCCTTGCGTGCCTGCACCGCGCACGCGGTCACCCTCAGCTATGTGGTGATGCCCGACCATGTTCACTGGTTAATGGCTCTTCGTGAGCACGCCGATTTATCCATCACCGTACAGAAAGCCAAATCCCTGACCACTCAGCGTTGGCGTCGCGCAGGCCGGGGCGACAACGAACGTCTCTGGCACGCCGGCTTTCATGACCGTGCGCTACGCCGCGAAGAAGATCTGGTCACCATGGCCCGCTATATCGTAGCCAACCCGCTCCGCGCCGGCCTCGTTAACGATATCGGCGACTACCCGCATTGGGATTCCGCCTGGCTTCTTTAAAATGCCATCAGGACCTATGATCAATCGCAAGGAGGTAGCGAAATGAAATTGTTCGCCAAAATATTCAAGGCCTCTCGCGGCCAAACAGTACGCTTGCCTAAGGAACTAAGGTTCGAGGGGACGGAAGTGATCGCAAGCCGCTTCGGCAATGGCGTATTGCTACTGCCGGCCGAGGATCCCTGGCTGGTGATGCGTGAAGCCGTGAATGAATTCGAACCCGGTTTGGAACTCGAGCGAGACCAGCCCGAGGTTCAGGCCAGAGCCAGACTCGACTGACCGATTCCACAAGCTCGCTTGTAGGAGCGGGCCTTTGTGCGAGCGGGCCTTGCCCGCGAAAGGACGGCGACGTTGTGCGAGCGGGCCTTGCCCGCGAAAGGGAGCAACGCTCCCGGCAAAGGTTGCCCCGCAGGATTCCAGAGGGCTCTCTGACGGCAGCGCAAACGGCGTCTCTGGGATCCTGCCGGCCGGCGTAGCCGGCCTTTCGCGGGCAGGGCCCGCTCCTACAATGTAAGTCATTAAGCGCGCATGCGCAGGGCGGCGAGCATGGTTTCCAGGCGGGGGGCGGCGACGCCGTGCTTTTGGGCGATGGCGACCACGTTGCCGAGGATGGCGTCGAGCTCGATGGGCCGGTCGTTGAGGTAGTCGAGCGCCATGCTGTTTTTATAGGCGGGCATTTTGCGCGTGCCCTCGATGTTGCTGTCGATGATCTGCGGCGGCAACGAGTGGCCGTCGGCTGCGGCGGTGTCGATCACTTCCTGCATCATTTCGCGTACCAGTTTTTCACCGCCAGGGGTATCGAGCATGGTGTAGGTGTCGGCGCCGTTGGCGAGCACGGAGAGCGGGTTGAACGGCGTGTTCCAAAGGCATTTGAGCCAGCGTTCACGGACCACTTCTTCGGTGAGCTTGATATCGATGCCACCTTCCACGAACAGGTCGCTCAGCGCCTGGCAGTGGTCGTCCAGGCCGCTGGGATAGCGCCCCATGACCAGCCGGCCGTAAGCGTTGTGTTTGATTTCACCGGGGGCGACGCGGCTCACGGCGATGAACGCCAAACAGCTGATGATGGGATTCTCGGGGAACGCGTCGGCCAGTTCCCGCTCGATATCGAGGCCGTTCTGAATCAGCACGATGTTGGTGCCCTCGCCCACCCAGGGGCGCACCAGGCCGGCGCGGTCGCTGCCGGGCAGCACTTTGGTGGCGAGGATCACGTAGTCCGGGGTGCTGTCCGGGCGGTCGCCGTCCTTGTAAAGGTGGTCCGGCTTCCAGGAAATGTCACCCAGCGGGCTTTCGAAGCGGAAGCCGTGCGCTTTGACGGCGTCGTATTCGGAACGCACCACGGCGCTGACGGTGCAGCCGGCGCGCTTGAGGATGGCGCCGTAAAAGCTGCCGATGGCGCCGGCACCGATGATCAGCGCATGGGGTTTCAGGTTACTCATGGAAAATCTCTCCTGTATTTAAATTCGTGCCTGTCCGAGCGCTGTGCGAGCGGGCCTTGCCCGCGAAAGGGAGCGAAGCTCCCGGCAGGATCCAAGAGGCCCCTCTAACGTCAGCACCAAGAAGGCCTCTGGTATCCTGCCGGCCGGCGTTGCCGGCCTTTCGCGGGCAGGGCCCGCTCCCACAAAGGCCGCTCCCACATGAGCCCGCTCCCACAAGGGCAGCAAAGTCAGCCCGTTCCCATTAACCCGCGTCGCATACTTCGCAATGGCCAGAGCGCGACTAAATAAACAATCAAAAGCATCAGAAAGGCGTCATCGAACCCGACCTCGAAGGCGTGCGGGTGACCGGCCTCCGGATGAGCTTGCCAGTAACGGTCACTGAAGAATTGTACGCAGATGGCGCTGAGGTTAACGCCGATGGCGCCGCCGGTCTGGCGCCCGAAATTAATGATGCCGGAGCCCTGGGGTATCAGGGCCGGCGGCAGCAATGTGAGGCTGCCGGTGGTCACCGGCGGCATGATCAAACCCAGCCCCACCCGACCCAGGGCGGCCCAGGCCACCAGCCAGATCGCGGCGGTGGTCTGGTCGGCGGCGCGCATCATCACCATGCTGGCGATGAAGAACGCCAGGCCGCTGGCGATCATCCGCGCCAGCGGAATACGGTCGGTGAGGTAGCCGACGAACGGAAAGATAAACGCCATCGCCAAGCCGGCGGGCATCAGCATGAGCCCGGCGCTGGAGGCGCTGAACCCGGACACCTGCTGGAAGTACAGCGGCATCATGTAGGTCGAGCCGAACACGCCGGCGCCCATGACAATGGACAACAAAAACCCGCCGGTGAAACCGGGCGACCCGAACACGCGCAAATCGAACAGCGGGTTCGGGCAGCGCCGCTGCCAGAGCGCGAACAGACCCAGCAGCAGCGGCCCTCCCAGCAAGGCGGTGAACAGCAGCGGGTCCAGCCAGCCGCGGCGCATGCCGGACGCCAGCGCCCAAAGCGTCGCCACCAGGCCCAGGCTGAGCAGTACCAGCCCGCCCCAGTCCAAACGCGGCGCCTGTTCCTCGCGGTAGTCGGGCAGGAAGCGCCCGGCGATCACCATAGCCAGCATGCAAGCGGGCAGCACCACGAAGAACACCGCCCGCCAGGACCAGGCGTCCACCAGCACGCCGCCCAGAGCGGGCGCGACGGCGGGGCCGAGAATCACGCCCATGCCGTAGATGCCCATCGCCTGGCCGCGTTTGTGCAATGGAAATACCTGGAAGATGGTGATCATGGCGTGGGGCTGAATCATGCCAGCCATCACGCCCTGCACCACGCGGGCCAGCACCAGCAGGCCGAAGCTGTTGCTGACGCCGCCCACCAGCGAGGCAACGATGAAGATCGCCATGGCGAGCAGAAAGGCACGCCGGGAACCGAACCGCGCCACCGCCCAGGCGTTGAGCAGCATGCCCACGGTCATGGCGGCGAGGAAGCCGGTGGCGATCCAGTGCACCTGGTCCTGCTCGAGACGGTACTCGGCCATGATGGTCGGCACCGCCACATTGATAATGGTGGAGGCCAGCACCACGGACAGGGTGCCGAGCATCACCGTGACGGTGGCGTACCATCGATAGGCCGGCCCATAGCGCTCGAACAGACGCTCTATGGCGGGGTTTTCGGGCATGGGGTTTGCCCGTTATTTTTTGGTCGGGTCGTCGCCGACCTGGATCAGCAGCTTGCCGCGGTTTTTACCCTGCAGCAGACCCTGGAAGGCGCTGACCGCGTTTTCCAGACCCTCGACCACGTCTTCCTGGTATTTGACCTTGCCGTCGCGGATCCACGCCGGCATGTCTTTCAGGAAGTCGCCCTGGCGGTTGATGTAATCAAACTGGATAAAGCCTTTGATCAGCAGACGCTTGACCAGCACCTTGCCCATGAAGCCGGGCAGACGATCCGGACCTTCCGGCATGGAGGTGTCGTTGTAGTGGGCGATGCGGCCACACACCGGGATGCGGGCGAAGTCGTTAACCAGCTCCATAACCGCGTCGAAGGTTTCGCCGCCGACGTTCTCGAAGTAGACGTCGATGCCGTCCGGGCAGGCCTTGGCGAGCTGCTCGCGGAAGTCCGCGTCCTTGTAGTTGACGCAGGCGTCAAAGCCGTAGGCGCCGACCACGTGCTTGCACTTGTCCTCGGCGCCGGCCACGCCGACCACGCGGCAGCCCTTGAGCTTGGCGATCTGACCCACCACCTGGCCGACGGCGCCGGCGGCGGCGGACACCACCACGGTTTCGCCTTTCTGGGGCTTGCCGATTTCATCCAGGCCCACGTAGGCGGTGAAGCCGGGCATACCCAGCACGCCCACGGCGGTGCTGATCGGCGCCTGGGCCGGGTCCAGCTTGCGCATCGCCTTGGGCGAGTTGACGGAGTATTCCTGCCAGCCACCCGGGCACAGCACGTAATCGCCCTGCTTGAAGTCGCCGCTGCGCGATTCCACCACCTGGCCGACGGTGGCGCCTTCCATCACCGAGCCTTCCTCGACGCTGGCGGCGTAGGACTTGGCGGCGCTCATACGGCCGCGCATGTAGGGGTCCAGGGACAAATAGATGGTGCGTACCAGCACCTGGCCTTCGCCGACCTCGGGGGCCGTGCCTTCCTGGAGCTGGAGGTTGTCATCACCGGGCATGCCGGTGGGGCGTTTGGCGAGAATGATCTGACGATTGGTAGTCATGGTTGGAGCTCTCCCTAAAGCTGGATTGTTATTCGCTGTGGGAGCGGGCCTTGCCCGCGAAAGGCCGGTGTAACCGGCCGGCAGGATCCCAGAGAGCCATCTAACGGTAGCAAAAACAAGCTCTCTGGGATCCTGCCGGGTGGCTACAGCCACCCTTTCGCGGGCGGGGCCCGCTCCTACAAATTAACTAAAAAGGGCGGCCCGAAGGCCGCCCTTTTTTACGCTGCGTGGTCGTCCACGTCGATCAGGTCTTCGAGAACACCGAGGTGGTATTCGCGGTCACCCAACCAGTGGTCGATCATGACGATGCGTTTGGCGTAATGGGAAACCGGAGTTTCTTCCATCATGCCCATGCCGCCGAACAGCTGGATCGCTTCCTCGGCGACCTTGCGGCCGGATTTGCCCACCTGGGCCTTGGCGGCGGAGATGCGCTTCTTGCGCAGTTCCGGGTCCACATCGAGGCTGCAGGCGGCGAGCATGGTGATGGAACGTACTTTTTCCAGCTCCATGCGCATTTCCACCATGCGGTGCTGCAGAGCCTGGAACTTACCGATGGCCACGCCGAACTGCTGGCGTTCCTTGATGTACTCCAGAGTCTGGTCGCAGGCCACTTCCATGGCGCCGGAGGCTTCCGCGCACAGGGTGATCAGCGCCAGGTCCAGGGTCGCTTCCAGGCCGTCGAGGGCCTTGCCTTCGTCGCCGAGCAGCGCGTCGGCGCCGACTTTCACGTCCTTGAAGGTGATGTCGGCGGCGTGCAGACCGTCGATGGTCGGGTAGCCACGGCGGCTGACGCCGTCGGCACCGGCGTCAACAATAAAGGCGCTGAGGCCGTCTTTGTCGTTGCCGCTGCCACCGGTGCGAGCGATCACCACCAGCTGGTCGGCGCTGTCACCGTGCAGGACCACGGCTTTTTCGCCGTTAATCACATAGCCGTCGCCGTCTTTCTTGGCGCTGGTTTCTACGAAACGGTGGTCGTAACGACCCTTGGCTTCGTAGTTGGCCAGGGCGAAGCGGGTTTCACCGCCGATGATCGCCGGCAGGGCCTGCTCTTTCTGGGCGTCGTTGCCGAGCTTGTCGATCAGCACGCCGGACAGCACCACGGTGGCCAGGTAAGGTTCCACCACCAGGCCGCGGCCGAAGCCTTCGGCCACCACCATCAGTTCCGGGCCGCCGCCGTTGAAGCCGCCGGCGTCTTCGGAGAACGGCACGCCCAGCAGGCCCAATTCGGCGAATTGGGTCCAGGTGTCGGTGCTGAAGCCGTGCTCTGATTCCAGAGCCTTGTTGCGGGCGTCGAAGGTGTAGCTGTCACGGACCAGACGACCCACGGTCTCTTCGAGCATGCGCTGCTCGTCGCTGAATTTGAAATCCATGTTGGTCGGCCTCTTATAATCCCAGAATCATCTTGGAGATGATGTTCTTCTGAATTTCGTTGGAGCCCCCGAAGATGGAGAGCTTGCGGAAGTTAAAGTAACGGCTCGCCACGGACCCGGCGAACTCGGGGCCGACGGTCTCGCCGTCGAAATCACCGGCGAGCTGTTCGGGCAGGAACGGCAGCGCGTGGGGGCCGGCGGCGCGGCGGAACAAATCGGTGATCTCCTGGCGCAGCTCGGTGCCCATGATCTTCAGGAAGGAGCTTTCCGCGCCCGGGACACCACCGGCTTCGGCGGCGGCCACGGTGCGCAGGTTGGTCATTTCCAGCGACATCAGTTCCATTTCCACGTCCGCCAGGCGGCTGCGGAAGTGCGGCTCTTCGATCAGCGGCTTGCCGTTGACCTGCTGCTCGCGGGCCACCTGCTTGAGGTGCGCCAGGGCGGCTTTGGAGCTGCCCACGCCGGCGATGCCGGTACGCTCGAAGGTGAGCAGGTACTTAGCGCAGGTCCAGCCTTTGTTTTCTTCGCCAACCAGGTTTTCCACCGGTACTTTGACGTCGTCGAAGAACACTTCGTTGACTTCATGCTCGCCGTCCAGGGTAATCAGCGGCCGCACGGTGATGCCTTCGCTTTTCTCCATGTCGATGAGCAGGAAGGAAATGCCTTCCTGTTTCTTGGCGTCCGGGTCGGTGCGCACCAGACAGAAAATCATGTTGGCGTGCTGACCCAGGGTGGTCCAGGTTTTCTGGCCGTTGACGATGTAGTGGTCGCCGTCGCGCACGGCGCGGGTTTTCAGGCCGGCCAGGTCGGAACCGGCGCCCGGCTCGGAGTAGCCCTGGGCCCACCAATCGTCGCTGCGCAGGATACGCGGCAGGTAGTAATCCTTCTGTTCCTGGGTGCCGAATTTGATGATCACCGGGGCGACCATGTTGACGCCGAAGGGCAACACGGTGGGCGCGCCCGCTTCCGCGCACTCTTCCTCGAAGATGTGCTTCTGGATCGGGCTCCAGCCGGTGCCGCCGTGCTCCACTGGCCAGTGCAGAGCCAGCCAGCCCTGCTCGTTGAGGATTTTCTGCCAGCGGATGGTGTCTTCCTTGCCAAGGCGCTTGTGCTCTTTCACCTTGCTGGAAATGTCCTTGGGCAGCTTTTCGTTCAGGAAGGTACGCACTTCGTCACGGAAGGCGCGCTCTTCAGCGGTGTAATTAATGTCCATAATAACCTCTGTGTCTTAGGCGGCTTCAGGGCTGCGGTTTCAGCTGTAAAAGCCCTTGCCTTCTTTAGCCAGTTTTTCCAGCAGCGCGGCCGGCTTCCAGGTGTCGGAACCGGTTTCCTGGTGAATCTGGCTTACCTTGTCGTAAATCGTCTTGAGGCCCACGGAATCGGCCCAGAACAGAACACCACCGCGGTAAACCGGGAAGCCGTAGCCGTAGATCCAGATCACGTCCACGTCCAGCGGTCGGGCGGCGATGCCCTCTTCCAGAATCTTGGCGCCCTCGTTGACCATGATGTACATGCAACGCTCGAGGATTTCCTGATCAGAGATATCCCGGGACTGCAGCCCGTTCTCTTCACGGAATTTAGCGATCAGGGCGTCGACTTCGGATGAAGGCACCGGGGTACGATCGCCTTCCTTATAGTCGAACACGCCGGCCTGGGTCTTCTGACCGAGACGGCCCTGCTCCACCAGATCGTCAGTCCAGTTGCGCGGCGGCGCGTTGTCCGGGTCTTCCTTGCGCACTTCTTCGCGGATGCGGTAGCCCACGTCCATGCCGGCCAGGTCGGACATGGCGAACGGCCCCATCGGGAAGCCCAGATCGAACAGCACTTTGTCCACCTGCGCCGGGTTGGCGCCTTCGTTGACCAGCTGCACCGCTTCCGCCTGACGCTTGTGCAGCATGCGGTTGCCGACGAAGCCGTGGCATACGCCCACCAGCACGCCGACCTTGCCGATGCGGCGGCTCAGGTCCATCACCGTGGCGACCACCTCGTCGGAGGTTTTCTCGCCGCGCACGTTCTCCAGCAGCTTCATGACGTTGGCGGGGCTGAAGAAATGCATGCCCACCACGTCCTCGGGACGTTGGGTGAACGACGCGATGCGGTTCACGTCGAGGGTGGAGGTGTTGGTGGCGAGGATGGCGCCGGGCTTGCAGACCCGGTCCAGCTCGCTGAACACGGCTTTCTTGACGTCCATGTTCTCGAACACCGCTTCGATCACCAGGTCCACGTCGCCGAGGTCGTCGTAGCTGAGCGTGGGCTGGATCAGCGCCATGCGCTGCTCCACCTGCTCCTCGGTGATGCGGCCTTTCTTGGCGGTGTTCTCGTAGTTCTTGCGGATCACGGCGATGCCGCGCTCCAGGGCGTCTTCCTTAACCTCGAGAATCTTCACCGGGATGCCGGCGTTGGCGAAGTTCATGGCGATGCCACCGCCCATGGTGCCGGCGCCAATGATGGCGGCGCTGTTGATCTCGCGCTTGGCGGTGTCCTTGGGCAGACCCGGCACCTTGGCCACTTCGCGCTCGGCGAAGAAGACGTGGCGCTGGGCACGGGACTCGGGGCTTACCAGCAGCTCGGCGAACAACTCGCGCTCGCGCTTCATGCCGTCGTCGAAGGGCAGTTCCACGGCGGCCTGAACCGCTTTGATGCAGTGGAACGGCGCTTTGAAGCCGCGCTGTTTGCGGGCGATGGATTTCTCGTAGTTGGTGAACAGGTCCGCGTCTTCTTTCTTCACGTCGAGATCGCGGATCTTGCGCAGCGGGGCGTTGTCGGCCACCAGCTTACGGGCATAGGCCAGCGCGCCTTCGAGCAGATCACCGCTGACCACTTCGTCGACGATGCCGACCTTGAAGGCGTCCTTGGCTTTCACCGGGTTGCCGCCGACAATCATGTCCAGGGCCGCCTTGCCGCCGACCAGGCGCGGCAGGCGTTGGGTGCCGCCGGCGCCGGGCAGCAAGCCCAGCTTTACTTCCGGCAGGCCCACTTTGGCGGAATCCAGGGCGACGCGGTAGTCGCAACCCAGCGCCACTTCCAGGCCACCGCCCAGGGCGGTACCGTGGATGGCGGCGATCACCAGCTTGTCGCTGCTTTCGTACTCGCTGATCACGTCCGGCAGGGCGGGCCCGGCGGGGGCCTTGCCGAATTCGCGGATGTCGGCGCCGGCGGGGAAGGTACGGCCTTCGCCGATCACCACCAGGGCCTTGGCCTGCTCGTCCGCCAGGCCCTGGCGCAGGCAGTTGACCAGCCCTTCGCGCACACCCTGGCCCAGGGCGTTAACCGGCGGATAGTCGACGCCGATAACACCGATGTCGCCTTCAAGACGGTAGCTCACTACCTCGCTCATGATTCCTCCTTCAGCGGGGGACCCGCGGTGCGGCGGCCGGAGGGGCCGCGACGGCGCCGCGCATCCCGTGAAAACGGTTCTCTCCCGGACGCTTCAGTATAAGAAAATCCGGGCCATTATCAATTATTTCGGAATTAGGTTTTATCTAGCGGACCAACTCTATTGGCTACACCCTATGGGGGCGAGCCTTGTGGGAGCGGGCCTGGTGGGAGCGAGCCTGCTCGCGAAAGGCAAGCTCTGCTTGCCGGCGGGATACCAGAGCCCCTTAAAGGCGGCACAAACAGCGTCTCTGGTATCCTGCCGGGTGGCTAAAGCCACCCTTTCGCGGGCAAGGCCCGCTCGCACAGCTCTCTATAACCATAAAAGGGCACCACCAGGGTGCCCTTTTATGGCGTTGCTTCACAGTGTGAGGCGCGGCGTTTACTCGGTGATTTCGGACAACTTGCGCAGCACCACTTCGCCGTCCACTACTTCGGCGATCTGCGGGTCGGCGCCCAGGTTGCCGGCGTCGTCGATGCCGTCCACGTCATACGGGTTGTGCTCCACGGACACGTTCTCCATGGCGGATGCGATGGCCGCGCGGATCGCTTTGGCGTCTTCCACGGTGCCGGCTTCCTGCATCGCCTGGGCAATCAGGTGCATGGCGAAGTAGTTGTACGCGGTTTCAGAGGTGGCCACGCCGTTATGGTCCTTCTGCCACTTCTTAAGGAACATCTGCGCGCCTTCGTTCTCGTACATGTCCAGGGGCACCACGCCCACGGACCCTTCCAGGGACTTGATGCCACCGGAGACCTTGGCCACTTCGTCCATCTTGGCCTGATCCATCAGGATAAAGCCGCCTTTGAAGCCCAGCTCGCGAGCCTGACGCACCACCAGACCGGTGGGCTCGGAGGCGCCGCCGACGAACATTACGTCGGGATCCGCGGACAGCACCTTGCTGACGCCGGTGTAGAAGTCCGCGGACTTGTTGTAGTCCATCGGGTTCATGGCCGCGACTTCACCGCCCAGCTCACGCCATACCGGCACGAACTCCTTGGTCCAGTACTTGGCGTAGTCGTGGGTGGCGTTGGCGACACCCAGTTTGCTGCCGAAGCGGTCCATGGTGATGCGGGAGAACGGCTCGATGTAGTCGGTGAAGTTGGGCGGAATCTTCACGGTCAGCTTGTTGCCCTTGGAGGTCACGGCCGGCACGGAGGTGTAGGACATCACCAGGAAGCCGTCACGCTCGTTGAACGCCTGCAATGCAAAGGTGCCACCGGAGTGCGGGGTGAAGATCACCGGCGCGTTGTACTGCTGCACCAGACGCTTGCCGTTCACGGCCGCCTGGCTGGGCGAGTACTTGTCGTCCAGGGACTGGATGTTGATGGTGTATTCTTCGCCATCGACGGTGATACCGCCGGCGGCGTTGATTTCCTCGGCGGCCATGCGCAGGCCTTCCAGGGTGTTCTCACCGTACAGAGCGGCGCCGCCGCTGAGCGGGCCGGTGAAGCCGATGTTGATTTCGTCCGCGTGGGCCGCGCCACCGATGGCGAGGGCAACCGCACTGGCCGCGGCCAGGCGACGGAAGGATTTCAATACTTTCATGCGTTTTCTCTCCCTTTCTTTATTGTTTGGGATGTGGTCGGAAATTCACTGTGTCGCGCGGCGCCATCAGGCGCCGATGTAAGCTTTACGTACCGCTTCGTTGCCCAGCATGGCATCCCGGTCGCCTTCCATCACCAGACGGCCGTTCTCCATCACGTAGGCACGGGTGGCGATTTTCAGTGCCGCGAACGCGTTTTGCTCCGCCAGCAGCACCGAGGTGCCTTCCTTGTTGATAGTCTGCACGGCTTCGAACACCTGCTTGACCACCAGCGGCGCCAGACCCAGCGACGGCTCATCCAGCAGCAGCAGCTTGGGACGGCCCATCAGGGCGCGACCGATGGCCACCATCTGCTGCTGACCGCCACTCAGGGAACCGGCGGGCTGATCCTTTTTCTCGTCTAAAATGGGGAACATTGCAAGGACATGCTCAAGGGTTTTTTTCATACCCGCTTTATCACGGCGGTGCACATAGGCGCCCAGCCAGAGATTTTTCAGCACTGACATTTCGGGGAACAGCTTGCGGCCTTCCGGGCACTGCACCACGCCGGCCTGCACCAATGCGGAGGGTTTGCGGCCGGTGACGTCCTCACCGTTGAGGGAGATCTTGCCGGCGGAGGCCTTGAGCAAGCCGCTGATGGTGTTGAACAGGGTGCTCTTGCCGGCGCCGTTGGCGCCCAGCAGCACCACCAGCTCGCCCTGCTCCACGCTCATGGAAACGCCGTCCAGGGCCTTGAAGCTGTCGTACTTGGCGTCCACGTTCTCAAGCTTCAACATCTTCTTCACTCCCCAGATAAGCTTCGATGACCACCGGATTGCTCTTGATCTGCTCCGGCGTGCCTTCGGCGATCTTCTCGCCGTGGTCCAACACCATGATCTTGTCGGCGAGGCTCATGATCATGTCCATTTTGTGCTCAATCAGGCACACCGTGATGCCGTGGTCGACCATTTTACGGATCAACGCCGCCAGGTTTTCAGTTTCTTCCGGGTTGATGCCGCCGGCGGGCTCATCGAGCAGCACCAGTTCCGGGTCGGTGGCCATGGCCAGCGCAAACGCTACGCGCTTGCGCTCTTCCTGGGTGGTGTCGGCGATGTAACGGTGGCCGATGTGGCTGAGGCCGACGAAATCCAGCACCTCGGCGGCTTTCGCCCGGCACTTTTTCTCTTCGTCGCGCAGCCGCTTGGAATTAATGATCACGTCCCAGAGCCGCGATTGGGTACGCAGCCGGTGACCGACGATCAGGTTATCCAGCACCGTGGACTGTTCGAACAGCTTGGTGGTCTGGAAGGTCCGCGCGATACCGAGACGGGCGATGCGGTCCGGCGCCATGCCGGTCACGTCCATGCCGTTGAACTCGATGCTGCCGGAGCTGGGCGGCATGGCGCCGGCCACCAGGTTAAAAAAGGTGGTCTTGCCGGCACCATTGGGGCCGATGATCGCGTTGATCTGGCCGGCGGCGAATTCCACGCTCACGTCGTTGACCGCGGCCAGGCCGCCGAAGCGCTTGGTCAGATTATTGATCTTAAGCATTGTCGCGGGCCTCCTTGGACGAAGTGGCGGATTCGCCAACGCGGCTTTCGCCTTGCTTGGCCGGCGCTTTCTTCGCCAGACGGCGACCGCGCCAAGTCAGGAAGGTGCCGACCACGCCCTTGGGCATGAAGATCACCAACAGCACCAGCATCGGACCGAATACGATCATCCGGTACTCTTCGAAAGACTGCACCGCCTGGGTCAGCCAGGTGATCGCCATGGTGCCCACCAGCGGGCCCATCAGCGTGCCGATACCGCCCACCAGCAGGTAGGTGATGATGTCGAAGGTATGCACCACCTCGGCTTCCGCCGGGCCGATAAAGCGCACCACGCCGGCGTACAGGCCACCGGCGAGACCGGCGTAGACGGTGGACAGCACGAACGCCAGCACCTTGTTGCGCATCAGGTTGATGCCCAGGGACTGGGCCAGATCGTCACTGATACGGATAGCCAGGAAGGTGCGCCCTACCAGCGAGCTGGAAATACGGCTCACCAACACGATCGCCAGGACCAGGAAGAACAGCACCAGATAGTAGAACGGAATGGTGCGGGTGAAATCGACCAGCCCGAAACCTTCCGGCGGCGCGATATTGATGATGCCCAGCGAGCCGTGAGTAAGCGCCTCCCACTTATCCAGCAGCAGGTAGATGATGAAGCCCACACACAGGGTGAAGATGGCGAAGTAGTGTTCCTTGAGGCGCAGGGACACGATGCCCACCAGGAAACCGAACACCGCCGAGAACACGCCGGAGGCGACAAACGCGGGCCAGAACGCCCAGCCGTGGTCCACGGTGAGAATGGCCACCACATAGGCACCGATGGCGAAGAAGCCGCCGTGGGCCAGATTCAACTGGCCGCAGAAGCCGGTAATGATGTTCAAGCCGTACACGGCAATGGCCCAAATGAAGGCCAGTGCCATCACATAGATTTGGTATTCACTGCCCGCGATCAGCGGGAAAATCAGGGCGAACGCCAACAGCACCACTTTCATGGCCGAGCTGGCGAAAAAGTTGGCAATGCGATCCATTAGCGCACCCCCTTGGTGAACAGGCCGGTGGGCTTGATGGAGAGAATCACCACCAGCAGAACAAAGGCAATCAAATCCTTATAGGTGCTGGAGACGTAGTAACCACCCAGCGCTTCGGCGAAGCCGATGATCAGACCGCCAACGATGGCACCGGGGATGCTGCCCATGCCGCCGAGAATAATGATCACGAAGGCTTTCATGATCACCAGGTGCCCCATCGCCGGGTACACCAGGTTGATCGGCGCGAACAGGCTGGCGCCCACCGCCGCCAGGAAGCCGGCAATGGCGAAGGTCATCATCGCGACCCGGTTGGCGTCGATGCCGACCAGGAAGGCGCCTTCCCGGTTCTGCGCCATGGCGATAATGGTGGAGCCGGTCATGGTTTTCTTCAGGTACAGGTGCAGCGCGCCCATGATGGTGAAGGCGCCGACAATGATCAGCAGCCGCTGGGCCGGCAGTACCAGACCACCGAACTCGAGGATGCCGGTGTAAGGGGTTGGCATGCGACGGAAATCGGAGCCCCAGTACATCTGCACCACCGCTTCCAGGAACAACAGAATGCCGATGGCGGCGATCTTGTCGTGGATCGGCGGCGCGTGCCGCAGCGGGTGAAACACCAGACGTTCGCAGAGCACCGACAGACCGGCCACGAAAATGCCGGCGCCGAGCATGGCGATCCAGTAGTTGAGCCCCAGATCCACCATGATGTAGTAACTGATATAGGCGCCCACCATGTAGAGAGCACCATGGGCAAAGTTGGGAACGTGCAAAATGCCGTACACCAGGGTCAGACCCAGGGCCACGAGGCCGTAGATGCTGCCCAGAGTGAGGCCATTAAGCGCTTGCTGAAGAAACGCGTCCAAGGCTGAGCCTCCTGTTCGTTTTATTTGAGAAACAACATCCCAGCGAGCGGCGAGGTCCCATCCGCGTCGGTCGAACTGCGGGACGTTGTTTCAGCTTTTTTTGGGTGTTGGAATTGTCAGGCTTTTTGTTGCTGTTCAGCCCATTCCTCTTCCTGCATCGCACGCCACATCACCTTGCCGGTGGGCGAGCGCGGCAGCTCATCGCGGAACTCGACGATCTGAGGCACCTTGTAGGCGGCCATCTGTTCCTTGCACCAGGCGATGATTTCGTCCTCGCTGACCTTGCCCTTGTGGTCGGCGGCCAGCACCACACAAGCTTTCACGGTTTCGCCGCGGCGCTCGTGGGGGGCGGAGATGATGCAGCTTTCCTGGATCGCGGGATGCCGGTACATAAGACTTTCGACCTCGGCGGGCCAAACTTTAAACCCGGACGCGTTGATCATGCGTTTCACCCGGTCAACGATGAAGAAGTAGCCCTCTTCGTCGTAGTAGCCCATATCGCCGGTGCGGAAGAAACGTTCGCCGTCGATTTCGATGAAGGCTTTCTGAGTTTCCAGCGGGCGGTTCCAGTAGCCCTGGAAGATTTGCGGCCCGCGGGAGATGATCTCGCCCACTTCGCCGACGCCCATTTCCTTGCCGCTGTCCACATCGATCACCCGTGAATCCACGTCAAAGACCGGAATGCCCAAACACTGCTTTTTGGGTTTCTCGGAGGGGTTGATGTGGGTCGCGGCGATGGTCTCGGACAGACCGTACCCTTCGATGTAACGCAGACCGGTAAGCTTGAACAGCTTATCGGACACCGCTTCGGGCATGGCCGCCCCGCCGCCGCCGATGTTCTCCAGGCTGGACAGGTCGAAGCTTTCCACGTCCGGGTCGGAAAGCAGATCGATGGCCATGGTGACGATGTTGGTCCAGCTGGTAACGCGGTAGCGCTCAATCAGCTTGGCGGCGGTGCGGCGGTCCCAGCGGGTCATCAGCACGATGCAGGACCCCAGGAAGATGGGGCCGTTCATGGCACCCTGCATGCCGGTGACGTGGAAGTACGGCAGCGTCGACAGGGTCACGCCCTCGCGGCCACCGCCGGAGCGCCAGGCGGCGCCGTGCACGCAAGTGGCCATCACCGAGCGGTGAGTATGCATGCAGCCCTTGGGCGCGCCGGTGGTGCCCGAGCTGTAGGGGAACACGGCCAGATCGTCCGGGCCCACCAGCAGCTCACCGGGCTGGTGACCGGCGCCCAGGGCGTCACCCCAGGCAATGGTGCCCGCGGTGGCCAGCGGCTGCGCCGGGGCAGCCACTTCGGCGGGCAAATCCAGATCGGTCTGCGGATGAATGTAATCACTGTAGGCGCCAACGATAACGTGGCGCAGGCGCTCATGGCCGATCAGCGGTTCAATGTGCGGGAACACTTCCTGGCTGCACAGACACACGGAAGCCTGAGTGTCCTGGAGATAATGCTCCAGCTCGGCGCTACGGTTCATCGGGTTGATCGGCACGACAATGGCGTTGGCGCGCAGAATGGCGTAGTAACTGATGATGAACTGCGGTGCGTTCTGCATGAACAGCATCACCCGGTCGCCTTTCTCCACGCCCAGGTGCTGCAGTTCGCCCGCCAGGGCGTCCACCTGCTGCTTGAGTTCCCGGTAGGTGATAGGCGCATCATAGTAAATGATGGCGTTTTCATCCGGGTAGCGCAGCGCGGAAATTTCGAGGTTGCTGTAAAGGCTGGTTTCCGGAAGCTTGAGCTGATGAGGCAGCCCCTCCGGCCAGACGGCAAAATGCCGATCAAACATGCCTGTGCTCTCCCTGTGTTTTCTATATCGACGGCCGGCCACGGAACACCGTGGCCGGCCGTTTGGATTGTTGTAAGGCCCGCGGAGACGCGGAAAGTACCGGCCCTCTACCCGGGTTGTTGTTAACGCGGATACAAAACCAGTACCGAAGTTGACCAAGCGGTCAATCTGACATGGCGCCCCTGGGGCGTCAATACTATTTTGGAATATGGTTTCGCATTTGGCCTGTAGGAGCGGGCCTTGTGCGAGCGGGCCCCGCCCGCGAAAGGGAGCGCAGCTCCCGGCAGGATTCCAGAGGCCTTATTCAGAGACGTCGTTGAAGCCCCGCTTTCTTGGGTCTCTGGGATCCTGCCGGCAAGCGGAGCTTGCCTTTCGCGGGCGGGGCCCGCTCCTACAAGGTGCTTCGATGTTACGTTAGCGGGGCAACGGCCGGTCGCCCTGCTCAAAGCATTTATCCGCCAAGACATCGTCGCAGCGGGTGGGCTGCAGCGGCATCACCGAGATGTGCCCGTCGCGCAGGGCGACCACATCGGACTGCGGGTGATCGATGCTGGACGGACGGCGCTCAAAGGACAGCCAGTGGTAGGCCAGCCCGCGACCGTCGGTGCCGTGCACCAGACGCGGGGCGGCGATACCGCCGCCAATCTGCCGGGTAAAGCGGCTGCCGCGCAGATCAGCCACCGGCAGGTCGGGGAAGTTGATGTTCCAGCAGGCGCGCTGGTAACCGTCACGGTCGGCGCCGGCGCTCCACAGCTCGCGGATCAGGCCAGCCGCATAGCGAGTGGTGGGCGCATAGTCGATGGCCGCGCGGTCAACGAACGCCTGGCTCAGGGCGATGCCCGGCAAGCCCAGGTGGGCGGCCGCCAGCACCGCGCCGACGGTGCCCGAATACATCACCGAATCACTCAGGTTGGCGCCGCAGTTGACGCCGGACAGCACCAGGTCCGGCGCCTCGTCCTTGAACCATTCGGCCATGGCAAACATCACGCAATCCGCCGGCGTGCCGGACAGCGCGAAGCGCCGCTCACCATGGTGGTAAACGCGCAGCGGCGTATGCAGGGAGATGCCCTGCCCCACCCCACTCTGGTCGTGCTCCGGCGCCACCACCCAGACCTCTTCGGCCAGTTGCGCGGCGATATCCTCGGCAACTTTCAGTCCCGGCGCGTCGATGCCGTCATCATTGGTCAACAAAATCCTGCCAAACGGCCTCATAAAAACCCCAAAAAATAGTTAATAGTTAACAGTGAATAGTGAATAGCGGGGCGGCTCCGCCGGCACGGCTTCGGCGACAAAGCCGCCCAACTATTAACTGTTCACTGTTACCTGTTCACTGCTACTTGTGTGTTCTTGCGATCTGCCAGCCGCGCTCGGCGATCAGCCCGGCCCGCTTGCCCACTTCCAGGGCATTGCGGTTGCTGGCGTTGCCTTGCAGGGCGCGGGCGTAAACCCCTTGCAGAATAGCCGCGGAACGGAACAAGGCAAAGGCCAGGAACACCGGCCAGTCGTTGATGCCGTCGCGGCCGGCGCCTTCGCAGTAACGCTGCAGCAGGCTCTGCTCGTCGGGGATGCCGCGGGCGCGCAGGTCCAGGCCGTCGAGGCCGCGCACGCCGTTGACACCGTGGGGCATGTGGTACGGCAGGCAGCAGTAGGCCAGGTCGGCAAGCGGGTGGCCGATGGTGGCCAGTTCCCAGTCGAGCACCGCCACCACCTTGGATTCGCGGTTGTCGACCAGCAGGTTGCCGAGCCGGAAATCGCCGTGGGCGATGGCGGCGCTGTCGTCTTGCGGGATGTTGTTCGCCAGCCAGGCCATCAGGTTGTCCATGGCCGGCAATTCATCGGTCTTGGAGGCTTCGTACTGGGCGCTCCAGCGCTTCACCTGGCGCTCCACGTAGCCCTGGGGCTTGCCGAAATCGCCCAGGCCGGCGGCCTGGTAGTCGACGCTGTGCAGCTTAGCCAGGGTGTCGATCTTGTCGTTGTAGAGGTCGGCGCGCTGATCCTTGGGCAGGGCTTCCAGCTGCGGCTGGGTGAACACCCGGCCGGGCACGAAATCCATCACGTAGAAGCTGGTGCCGATCACCGCGTCGTCCTCGCACAGCACGTGCATGGCCGGCACCGGCACCTCGCTGTGCTCGCCGAGCGCCTTCATGACCCGGTATTCCCGGTCCACCTGGTGGGCGGAGGGCAACACCTTGCCGGGCGGCTTCTTGCGCAGCACGTATTCGCGGTCGCCGCTTTGCAGCAGATAGGTGGGGTTGGACTGCCCGCCCTGGAACTGACGCACTTTCAACGCGCCTTCCAGCAAACCCTGCTCTTTCAAATATTCGGCAAGACGCGCTTCGTCGATGCGGTGTGCGTCCAGGACCGGCACGATTTCCGGTTGACCTTCCATAACTATTCCTCGAATCAAGTTCGCGGCGCCGCTGTGGGAGCGAGCCTGGTGGGAGCGGGCCCCGCCCGCGATAGGCCGGCAACGCCACCCTTTCGCGGGCAGGGCCCGCTCCCACAAGAGCTGTTCCATAACGCCGGTCGCTAACAAATGGTTTCGCCGCCGTCGGCGACGATGGTCTGCCCGGTGACATAGGCGCTGGCCGGGCTGGCCAGGAACAGCGCCACGCCGGCGATGTCCACCGGCTCGCCGATGCGCCGCACCGGGGTGCGCTCTTCAGCACGCTGGCGGCGCACCGGGTCCTCGGTGAGCGCCTTGGCGAAGTCGGTGCGCACCAGCCCCGGGGCGATGCTGTTAACGCGGACGTTGCGCGGCCCCCACTCCACCGCCAGATTGCGCGCCAGGGCCGCCTCGGCAGCCTTGGAGACGCCGTAGGTGCCAATGGTGGCGTTGCCGCGCAGGCCGGCGATGCTGGAAATGATAATGACATTGCCGCCGCCGTTCTTGTCCATCTCCGGCAGCACCCGGTTGCACAGCCAGAAGGTGCCCTTGGCGTTGGTGTCCATGATCTTGTCCCAGGCCTCGTCGGTGAGCTCGGAGGTGGGGCCGTAGACCGGGTTAGTGGCGGCGTTGCAGACCAGAATATCGATGCGGCCGAAAGCGGCCAGGGTTTCGTCGACCAGGTTCATCAGGTCGTCTTTCTTGCCGACGTTGCAGGGCACCGCGATGGCCTCGCCGCCGGCGGCCTTGATCGCCTCGCAGACGTCGTGGCAGGGCTCCGGCTTGCGGCTGGAGATCACCACCTTGGCGCCGGCGGCGGCCATTTCCTCGGCGATGGCCTTGCCGATGCCCTTGGTGGAACCGGTGATCAGGGCGACCTTGCCTTGCAGATCAAAAAGTTTGCTCATTGTTGTTCTCCCGAGATTCGTTTGACGCACCGGTTGTAGGAGCGGGCCCTGCCCGCGAAAGGGTGGCGAAGCCACCCGGCAAAGGTTGCCCCGCAGGATTCCAGAGACCTTGTTGGTTATCCGCTTTATAAGGTCTCTGGAATCCGGCCGGCCGCTAAGCGGCCTTTCGCGGGCAGGGCCCGCTCCTACACGTCATTTATCGGTAGCGACCCAGTTCGAGTTTGGCGATGGAGTCCAAGTGCACCTCATCGGGGCCGTCGGCCAGCCGCAGGGTGCGCAGGTTGGCCCAGGCGCTGGCCAGGAAGGTGTCCTGGCTGACGCCCAGGGCGCCGTGCACCTGAATGGCGCGGTCGACCACATTGGCGGCCATCTCCGGGGCGATCACCTTGATCATGGCGATTTCCTGGCGGGCCACCTTATTGCCGACGGTGTCCATCATGTGCGCCGCTTTCAGGGTCATCAGGCGGGCCTGCTCGATCTCCAGGCGCGAGCGGGCGATGTTCTTGCGGATCGAATCGAACTGCGACAGCTTGCGGCCGAAGGCTTCGCGCTCTTCCACCCGCTGGCACATCGCTTCCAGGGCGCGCTCGGCGACGCCGATGGAGCGCATGCAGTGGTGGATGCGGCCCGGGCCAAGACGGCCCTGGGCGATTTCGAAGCCGCGGCCTTCGCCGAGAATCAGGTTACTGGCCGGCACCCGCACGTCGGTGAAGCTGATTTCCGCGTGGCCCTTGGGGGCGTGGTCGTAGCCGTACACGTGCAGGGCGCGCTCGATGTTCACGCCGGGGGTGTCCAGCGGCACCAGGATCTGGGACTGCTGCTGGTGGCGCGGCGCGTCCGGGTCGCTCTTGCCCATCACGATGGCGATCTTGCACTCGCTGGACATGGCGCCGGAGGACCACCACTTGCGGCCATTGATGACGTAGTCGTCACCGTCACGCTTGATCTCGGTGCAGATGTTGGTGGCGTCGGACGAGGCCACCGCCGGCTCGGTCATCGAGAAGCAGGAGCGGATCTCGCCATTGAGCAGCGGCTTGAGCCATTGTTCCTGTTGTTCCGGGGTGCCGTAGCGGGCCAGCACTTCCATGTTGCCGGTGTCCGGCGCGGCGCAGTTGAAGATCTGCGGGGCAATCGCGCTGCGCCCCATCACTTCGCACAGGTGCGCGTAATCGTAGTTGTTAAGGCCCGCGCCGTGCTCGCTCTCCGGCAGGAACAGGTTCCAGAGCCCTTCGGCTTTGGCCTTTTTCTTCAGTTCCTTAATGATCGGCGGCGGAGTCCAACGGTCGTCGCTGCTGCCGTGCTGCTCGGCGTAGACGGCTTCGGCGGGGTAGACGTGGGCGTCCATGAAGGCGACGAGCTGGTCATACAGGGCCTGGGCCCGGTCGGAAAGGGGCAACATCGGGGGCTCTCCTCGGTGTTATTCTGGCATTCGAATCGGCCCCGAAATGTGGCATGACCGGATGGTCGCGTCAAATTTTTTGGAACGATGTTCCGAAATTATTGACCGGAGAGGGACGGGCACTCGCGCAGGCTGCCCAGATAGCAATCAACGAAGTGCTCGGCCTCCGCTTCCAGGTCGAAGGAGTCGGGAATCAGCAGCCAAGTATAGAGCATGCCGGTCATCTGCACGTGCAGCATGGTGATGGCGCGCTCCATGTTAAGAGTGGCGGGCAGCTGCCCCTGGGCGATGGCGTTATTGAGGGTGCGGCGAATCATGTCGGAGCCGTCCAGGTAGGTCTCCTGCTGCCGGGCCATGAGCGGGTCGGTCTGGGCGGTGAACTCGCATTTATGGAAGATAATTTCGAACACGCGTTTTCGGCGCGGATCTCGCACGGTATCGTGCAGCACATAGACCAGCAGCTCGCGTAGCTTGCCCAGCGGATCGGTCTCGTCCGGGCTTTCCGCTTGCTGGGAAAGGGACTCCATGGGCAGACGGTGCCGCTCGGTCATGGCGACGAAGACATCGTGCTTGTTCTTGAAATGCCAGTAGATCGCACCCCGGGTGACGCCCGCCTCTTCGGCGATGTCGTTCAGGGACGAGCGGGAAACCCCCTTTTCATGAAACACGCGTTCGGCGGCATCAATGATCTGTTCGCGAGTTTCGAGGGCTTCCGCCTTGGTGCGCCTGGCCATAGGCTACTCCTGTGATGATGCACGGTTGTTTCATAGTTTATTCACTATACATACGTTTCTGAATGTATGTATACTCCCAAGCTGCTTTTCCATCCGCTTTTAATAGAAAAACCGAGGTTCCCATGCGCACAGCTCCGGTTACTTTACCGATTGCCCTATTTCTCAGTCTCGCCCTCGCGGCCTGCGGTGGCGACGACCAGGCGGGCGGTGATCGGCCGCCGCCGGAAGCCGGTTTTATCGCCGTTGAACCAGAGCCGTTCACCATCACCAGTGAGCTGCCCGGGCGCACCACCCCACACCAGGTGGCCGAGGTGCGCCCGCAGGTCAACGGCCTCATCGAAGAGCGGCTGTTCGAAGAAGGCCAGCTGGTGGAAAAAGGCGAGCCGCTTTACCGCATCGACGACAGCCTCTACCAGGCGGATGTAGAGAGCGCTCGGGCCCAACTGGCACGGGCCCAGGCGACGCTGAAGTCGACCCGGCTGCGCGCGCAGCGGTTTGAAAAACTGTTGGACATGAAAGCGGTGAGCCAGCAGGAGTATGACGAAGCGGAGGCCGCGCTGGGCGAGAACCAGGCCCAGGTGGCGGCGGCCCGGGCGGCGCTGAGCAGCGCCCGCACCAACCTGGATTACACCACCCTGGAAGCGCCCATCAGCGGCCGCATCGGCCGCTCTTCGGTGACCGCCGGGGCGCTGGTGACCGCCAACCAGGCACAGACTCTGGCCACGATCCGGCAGCTGGACCCAATCTACGTGGACCTAACCCAATCCGCCCGGGAGCTGCGCCGCCTGCGCCAGGCGCTGGAAAACGGCGAGCTGGAAAAGGTCGGCGACGACAAGGCACGGGTCACCCTGCTGATGGAAGACGGCAGCGAGTACAAGCATGAGGGCGTGCTGCAGTTTTCCGAGTACGCGGTGGAAGAAAGCACCGGCTCCGTGACCCTGCGGGCGCTGTTCCCCAACCCGGACGGCGACCTGCTGCCGGGCATGTTCGTGCGCGCCAAGCTCCCCGAAGGCGAACGCAGCAACGCCATTCTGGTGCCACAGAAAGGCATCGCCCGGGACTCCACCGGCCAGGCCACGGCCATGGTGATCAATGACAACGATCAGGTGGAGCGGCGCAACGTGACCACCGAACAGGCGGTGGGCAACCGCTGGCTGATCGCCGAAGGGCTGAGCGGCGGCGACCGCTTGATCGTGGAAGGCCTGCAGAAAATCCAGCCGGGCATGACCATCAAGCCGGTGAAGGTGGATGAAGAACAGGCCGAGGCCGGCCCGCAGGCGGAGAAAGGCGAGACGCCGCCCGAACAGAAGCAGCAAGAGCGGCAGGAAGGTCTCGGCGGCGAGAACCCGGCTTCAAGCGGCGCCCAAATGGGCGGCGGCGAAAACCAGTAATCGGGGATTATCATGGCCAGATTTTTTATCGACAGACCGATTTTCGCCTGGGTGATCGCCATCGTCATGATGCTCGCCGGGGTGCTTTCGATCTACAACCTGCCGGTGGAGCAATACCCGACCGTGGCACCGCCGGAGGTGACCATTCAGGCCACTTACCCGGGGGCGTCGGCGAAGGTGGTGGAAGACTCGGTCACCCAGGTGATCGAGCAGCAAATGAACGGCATCGACAACCTGCTGTACATCACCTCCACCAGTGATTCAGCGGGCAACGCCCAGATCGCGATTACGTTCGCGCCGGGTACCAACCCGGACATCGCCCAGGTACAGGTGCAGAACAAACTGCAGCTGGCGACACCGTTGCTGCCGCAGGAAGTGCAGCAACAGGGTGTGCAGGTGACCAAGTCCTCGGACTCGTTCCTGATGGTGATCGCGTTCAACTCCAAGGACGGCTCCATGAGCCGCTCGGACCTGGCCGATTTCGTCGCCGCCAATGTGCAGGACCCGATGAGCCGGGTGCAGGGCGTGGGCCAGATTCAATTGTTCGGCTCCCAGTACGCGATGCGCATCTGGCTCAACCCGGACGACCTGAACCAGTACAACCTGACCCCGGCGGACGTGATCGCCGCGGTGGAGGCGCAGAACAACCAGGTGGCCGGCGGCCAGCTGGGCGGTGCGCCGGCGGTGGAAGGCCAGCAACTGAACGCGTCGATCATCGCGCAGACGCGGCTGGAAGACCCGGACGAGTTCAAACAGATTCTGCTGCGTGTGAATGACGACGGCTCGCGGGTGTTGCTGGGCGACGTGGCACGGGTGGAACTGGGCTCGGAAAACTACCAGGTGCAGGGCCGCTTCAACGGCTCGCCGGCGGCGGGCCTGGGCATCAACCTGGCGACCGGGGCCAACGCCCTGGACACCGCCGAGGCGGTACGCGCCAAGCTCGAGGAGCTGCGCCCGCTGTTCCCGGACAACATCCAGGTGTCCTACCCCTACGACACCACCCCGTTCGTGGAAATCTCGATCATGGAGGTGGTGAAAACCCTGTTCGAAGGCATCGCCCTGGTGTTCCTGGTGATGTTCCTGTTCCTGCAAAATTTCCGCGCCACGCTGATTCCCACCATCGCGGTGCCGGTGGTGTTGCTGGGCACCTTCGCGATTCTGCTGGCGTTCGGCTTCACGGTGAACACGCTGACCATGTTCGGCATGGTGCTGGCGATCGGCCTGTTGGTGGACGACGCCATCGTGGTGGTGGAAAACGTGGAGCGGGTGATGGTAGAGGACGGCCTCTCGCCCCGGGAGGCAACACGCAAATCCATGGGCCAGATCACCGGCGCGCTGGTGGGCATCGCCCTGGTGCTGTCCGCGGTGTTCATTCCGATGGCGTTCTTCCCCGGCTCCACCGGCGCCATCTATCGCCAGTTCTCAATCACCATCGTCTCCGCCATGGTGCTGTCGGTGCTGGTGGCGTTGATCCTGACGCCGGCGCTGTGCGCCACCATGCTCAAGCCGATCCACGCCGACCACCAGAAAACCAAAGGCTTCTTCGGCTGGTTCAACCGCAACTTCGACCGCGCCAGCCGCGGCTACCAGGGCCGGGTGGAGAAGATTCTCGGCCGCCGGGGCCGCTACCTGTTGATCTACGTGGCGATTGTCGGCGTGCTGGCGTTCACCTTCATGCGCCTGCCCTCCGCGTTTCTACCCGAGGAAGACCAGGGCATCATGCTGACCCAGGTGCAGCTGCCGGTGGGCTCCACCCAGGGGCAGACCATCGAAGTGCTGAAGAAGATGGAGAACTACTTCCTCAACGAGGAACAGGGCGCGGTGGAATCGATCTTCACCGTGGCCGGCTTCAGCTTCGCCGGCCGCGGCCAGAACTCGGGCATCGCCTTCGTGCGCCTGAAGGACTGGTCGGAACGGGACCTGTCCACCGACGGCGTGCAGCATGTGGTGCAGCGGTCCATGGGTTATTTCTCGACCATCCGCGAGGCGGTGATTTTCGCCTTGAACCCGCCGTCGATTCCGGCGCTGGGCACCTCCGACGGCTTTAACTTCCAGCTGCAGGACCAGGCCGGCCTCGGGCATGAGGCGTTGTCCGCCGCCCGCGACCAGTTGCTGGGCGCCGCCAATCAGCATCCGGCGCTGGCCGGGGTGCGCCACAACGGCCTGGCGGATACGCCCCAGTACAAGCTCAACGTGGACCGCCAGGAAGCGCAGGCGATGGGTATCTCGCTGTCGCAGATCAACAACACCCTGGCGGTGGCCTGGGGTTCCGCCTATGTGAACGACTTTGTCGACCGGGGCCGGGTGAAACGGGTCTATGTGCAGGGCGATGCGCCCTTCCGCATGCTGCCCGAGGACATCGGCGACTGGTACGTGCGCAACGACGCCGGCGAAATGGTGCCGTTCTCGACCTTCGCCAGCGGCGAATGGATTTACGGCTCGCCGCAGCTGGAGCGCTACAACGGCCTGTCGTCGATGAACATCCAGGGTAACGCGGCGCCCGGCCACAGTACCGGTGAAGCCATGGCGGCGATGGAATCGCTGGCGGCGGATCTGCCGGCGGGCATTGGTTACGAATGGACCGGCCTGTCTTTCCAGGAACGCCAGTCCGGTAACCAGGCGCCACTGTTGTACGCACTGTCGCTGCTGGTGGTGTTCCTGAGCCTGGCGGCGCTCTATGAAAGCTGGTCGATCCCGTTCGCTGTGATGCTGGTGGTGCCGCTGGGCATTATCGGCGCGGTGTTCGGCGCCACCCTGCGCGGCCTGGAAAACGACGTCTTCTTCCAGGTCGGGCTGCTCACCACCATCGGCCTGTCGGCGAAGAACGCAATTCTGATCGCCGAATTCGCCAAGGATCTGGAAGACCAGGGGCGCGCCCTGCTCGACGCCACCCTGGAAGCGACCCGCATGCGGTTGCGCCCGATTCTGATGACCTCGTTGGCGTTCGGCCTCGGCGTGACGCCGCTGATGCTGAGCAGCGGCGCTGGCTCCGGTGCGCGCAACGCGATCGGTACCGGCGTGTTCGGCGGCATCACCGCCGCCACGGTGCTGGCGATCTTCTTTATCCCACTGTTCTACGTGGTGGTGCGTAAATTGTCCGGCGTGCCGCTGACCGGTAAGAAAGAGGTGCGAGAATGAACCCGAAAGCCCTGACCGCGCTGCTCGCCACGCTGGCCGTGGCCGGCTGCACCCTGGCGCCGGAGTACCAGCAGCCGGCGTCGCCGGTGCCGGCCACCGCCGGTGACGGCGGGGCCGACGACCCGCTGGTGCTGCCGGGCTGGGAAGCCCTGTTCCAGGACCCACAGTTGCAGCAGCTGATCCGCACCGCGCTGAGCAACAACCGGGACCTGCGGTTGGCGCTGCTGGACGTGGCCGAGGCCCGCGCCCAGTACCGCATCGAGGGCTCGGCGCTGTATCCGGAGCTGTCCGTGGACGGCGACGGGACCCGCCAGCGCCTGCCCGCGGACCTGAGCCAGACCGGCGACAGCAACATCCAGACCCAGTACAGCGTGGGCCTGGGCGTGGCCGCCTACGAGGTGGATCTGTTCGGCCGCCTGCGCAGCCTGAAGCAGTCCGCCCTGCAGCAGTATCTGGCCACCGAGGAAGCACGCCGCAGTGCCCATATCACCCTGGTGTCGGAAGTGGCGAACGCCTACCTGACGTTGCAGGCAGACCGCCGCAATCTGCGCATCAGCCGGGAGACGGTGGACGCCCAGCAGGAATCCGTGGACCTGGTGAACGGCCGCTTTGAGCTGGGCCTGAGCTCGGAATTGGAAGTGCGCCAGGCGGAAGTGGCATTGGAAACCGCGCGCGCCAGCCAGGCCCGCTTCCAGCGGCTGGTGGCCCAGGACCGCAACGCCCTGGCGGTGCTGGTGGGCGCGCCGCTACCGCCGGTGCCGGACAGCCCGGCGGACGAGCTGGACAGTGAGCTGGCGGCGTTGCCGGAAATCCCCGCCGGGGTGCCCTCGGCGGTGCTGCGCCAGCGGCCGGATATTCAGCAAGCGGAATACAACCTGAAAGCGGCCAACGCCAATATCGGCGCGGCGCGGGCGGCGTTTTTTCCGCGCATCACCCTGACCGGGTCCGCCGGCACCGCCAGCAGCGAGCTGTCCGGCCTGTTCGACAGCGGCTCGGAGAGCTGGTCGTTCTCGCCGAGTATTTCCCTGCCGATCTTCAGCGGCGGCCGTAACCGGGCCAACCTGGACGTGGCCAAAGTGCGCCGCGACCAGAACGTGGCCCGCTACGAGCAGACCATCCAGACCGCGTTCCAGGAAGTCTCCGACGCGCTGCAGGCGCGCGGCAGCTTCAGCGAGCAAGAGCAGGCCCAGAACGCCCTGGTCACCGCCACCCGCCGCAGCCTGACCCTGGCGGAGGCGCGCTACGAGCAGGGCGCCGACGACTACCTGGCGGTGCTGGACGCACGCCGTGAGCTGTTAAGCGCGGAACAGGAGTTGGTGTCGGTGCGACTGCAGAAGCTGGCCAACCGCATCACCCTGTACCGAGCCCTGGGCGGCGGCGTGTTCCCCGACCGCGCCATCCAGATATCGGAAAGACGCTCTTAAAAAATAAAAAACAATAATCGAACAGCGTCTCTTCGGCCCCACCGGCAAGCTTCTTGCTTGCCTGTTGGGACGGCGCTTGTAGGAGCAGGCCTCGCCCGCGAAAGGGAGCAACGCTCCCGGCAAAGCCATTTTGCACTCTCCCCTGCGACCACCGCGCTGAGTCAGGAACGAAAATGCGTCCTTCATCCATTGCACGGCTGTGTTTGATCGCTCTGGGACTCACCCTTTTTACGCCAACCTACGCCGACCCCACGGTGGGCACCCGCGCCGGCGGCGGCGAGGGGCTGCGCCTGTACAGCCTGTTCGGCCGCTGGCAGTCACCGTGGCTGCAGGAGCATGTGGTGGCGCCGTTCTTCTCCGACCGGGTGCAGGCGTACTGGGACCTGAGCGTGGAGCGCTGGGAAGGCGAGGACACCGGCGGCGACGCCAACAACACCGAGGTGTTCATCGTCGGACCGGTGGTGCGCATCAACTGGCCCAGCCGGCGCCTGTTCCTGCTGGTCGGCGTGCAGCCTTCTTATATGTCCGACAGCGTGATCGATGACGACGACATGGGCGGCAACCTGCAGTTCACCAGCCACGCGGAGCTGGCCTGGACACCGGTGAACCGGCTGACGCTGGGCCTGCGCGGCCAGCACACCTCCAATTCGCGCCTCTATAAACCCAACCCGGGGATGAATCTCGCGTCGGTGACGTTGGCGTATAACTTCTAGTGTCGGGTTACGGCCTTCGGCCTAACCCGATCTACGCGTGGTAGGTTGGCTTAGCGCAGCGTAATCCAACACACTGGCCTCTCCGTTCTTCGCCGCTCGCTAGAGGAGTTCGCCCATGGGCCGCCCGACTCGTCCGTCATTCCGCCTCACCGCCCTTCTGTTTTCTGTTGTTCCGGCATTAGCGGTCGCCCAGGACCCACCGGCGGACGGCGGCAACCGGCTGGAGGCGGTGACGGTGAGCGGCACGCGCCTGCAACGCGACCTGGCCGATCTGCCCGGCGCCGCCACGGTGGTGGACGCGCAACAAACCCAACAGGGCCAACCCGGCCTGCAACTGGACGAGAGCCTGGCGCGGGTACCCGGCCTGTACCTGCAAAACCGCTATAACTTCGCCCAGGGCCTGCGGCTGTCCAGCCGTGGTTTTGGCGCGCGGGCGCCGTTCGGCGTGCGTGGCTTACGCCTCAACGTGGACGGCTTTCCGGAAACCCTGCCTGACGGCCAATCCCAGGTGGACGCCATCGACCTGGACGCCCTGGAATCACTGACCGTGCTGCGCGGGCCGGCGTCGGTGCTGTACGGCAACGCCAGCGGCGGCGTGGTGGACATGACCACCCGCAGCGGCGCGGACCTGGTGTATCCGCAACGCTTCAGCGTGGCCGGCGGCAGCGACGGCTTTCGCAAGACCAACCTGCAACTGGGTGGCGCGGACGGCGGCAACCATCATTATCTGAGCCTTACCGGTTTGCGCTATCAGGGCCAGCGCGAACAGAGCGATATGGAAAAATATCTGCTCACTTCGCGGGTGGGCCGGGCGCTGTCCGAAGACCGGGACGTCGAGTTCTTCTTCACCGCCATGGACACCCCGGTGGCCCAAGACCCGGGGGGCCTGACCCGAGCCCAAGTGGAAGAGAACCGCGACCAGGCGGCGCGCTTCTCCAACCTGCTGGACGCTGGCCAGGAAGTCAGCCAGCAACGGCTCGGCGTGCTCTACCGTGACCGCAGCCTGGGCGGTGAGCTGCGTGCCCGCGCCTTCGTGACGCAACGGGATTTCACCCAGCAACTGCCCTTCCCCGGCAACAGCCTGATCGACTATGAACGGCTGTTCTACGGCGTGCGCCTGGAGTACGTAAACCGCGTGCAAGCGTTCGGGCTGGCCCACCGCTTCCTGGTGGGCGTCGACGCGGATCAGCAGCGCGACGACCGGGGGCGGCGCTCAGTAAATGCGAACGGCCAGATCACCGGGCTCACCGCGGACGAAGACCAGACCGCCACCGCCAGCGGCGTGTTCGTGCAAACCGACAGCGAGCTCAGCGACACCCTGACCCTGTCATTGGGCGCGCGCGCCGACCGGGTGCGCCTGGACATCGACGACGACCTGCTCGCCGACGGCGACGACAGCGGCGAGCAGACCTTCAACCAGGGCAGCTACAGCGCCGGCCTGAACTGGCGCTACCACCCCCGCCACGGCGTTTACGCCACGGTCAGCAACGCCTTCGAAACCCCCACCTTCACCGAGCTCGCCAACCCGTCCGGCGCCGGCGGTTTCAACCCGGGCCTGGAACCGCAGAAAGCCCTGAACCGGGAAATCGGCGGGCGCGGCCAACTGGGCGAGCGGCTGTTCTACGAGCTGGCGTTATTCCGCGTCGACGTGCGTGACGAGATCACCCCTTATGAACTGGGCGGACGCACCTTCTATGACAACGCCGCGCGCACCCAGCGCGACGGCGCCGAGCTGATGCTGGAGCACCTCACCACCGACACCCTGACGCTGACCCTGGCCTACACCTATTCCGACTATCAGTTCGAACGGTTCTACGACGACCAGCAGAACCAGGATGTGAGCGGTAACCGGCTGCCCGGCCTGCCCCGCCACCACCTGTTCGCGGAAGCGGCCTGGCGTGGGCACGGTGGCCTGTTCCTGATCGCCAATGCGCAGTACAGCAGCGACGTGTTCGCCGAGAACACCAATGAAACGGAAGTGGACGATTACGTGGTGGCGGGCCTGCGCGGCGGCAAGGCGTGGCGGTTGAACAGCGGTGAGCTGACCCTGCACGCCGGGGTCAATAATCTGTTCGACGAAGAATACTTCAGCAATCTGCGCATCAACGCCAACAGCGACCGGCCCGACCCGGCGGACCGAGGCTACTTTGAGCCCGCGCCGGGCCGGCACTTTTATGCCGGCGCGTCCTACGCCTGGTAGCTCTTGTAGGAGCGGGCCTTATGGGAGCGGGCCCCGCCCGCGAAAGGGCGCTTTTGTGCGAGCGGGCCCCGCCCGCGAAAGGGAGCGCAGCTCCCGGCAGGATGCCAGAGAGCTATCTAACGGCAGCACCAACAGCGTCCCTGAAATCCCGTCGGGGCAACCTTTGCCGGCCGGCAGAGCCGCCCTTTCGCTTGCAAGGCAAGCTCCCACAAAGCCGCTCCCACACGGCTAGAGCGACAGCTTCTTGCGGATGTCGTCCGCGTTCTGCTTGGTCAGGTCCTTGTCGATTTCGCGGCTGACCGCGTCGCGGGTGGTGGTGTCGAGCTTTTCGCGCAGGGCGCCGAGAAAACGGGGCTCGGCGACCAGAATGAAGCGGTCGGCGCGGCCCTGCTCGAGGTTGTGTTTCATGTACTCGGCCAGTTCCTTGGCGAAGAAGGCAGCGTGTTTGTCCGAGGTCGCCTGCTGGTTACCGGTGGCGCGCGGGTTGCCGTGCAGCGCACCACTGCCCTCGGACCCTTTGCCCCCGGTGCGCAGATCGCCCACATGGGCCTGACTCTCCGGATGATCGAGCTGGTCGATTTCCTTGAAGGTGCCCACTTCATGGGCGAACACCCGGGCATGGGCAGCGTTACTGGCGACGATATAGGTAGTCATGGTGCCTCCTTTCGGCAATCACTGTGTTTCTGAACACAGCACTGAGGGCCAGGGAGGCGCCCTTCAAGCGGGGCAAGCCCGCGCCGGTGTAAAAGAGGTTTAAGCGATGGGCGCGCCGCGCGGGTCCTGGGAATCGCTGCGCAGCCGGAAGGTGCCCTCGCCGAGGATCAGCAGGGTGTCGTCCTCGGCGTATACCTCCACGGTGGAATTGAAGATGCGGCTGCCGCCGGCCCGTTTGACGCCGATGGCGCGGATGTAGCCGGGACCGGCCTGGCCGGTGAAGGTGGTGGTCATGGACAGGGTGAGCGCCTTGCGGATCCGGTCCGGATAGGGGCAAAAGGTGCCGGCGCAGGCGCCAGCCACGTCCAGCAAGGTGGCGAGCACGCCGCCGTGTACCCGGCCACCCAGGTTCAGGTGGCGGTCGTCCACTTGCATGCCGACCACTACCCTGCCCTCTTTCCATTCCAGAAATTCCAGCCCCAGCAGAGCCGGGAAACCATGGCTGAACTTGGCGGTGGCCCGGGCCATGGTGTATTCGGCCACCGGCGAGGAGGTACGGCTATCGCTCATTCATTATCTCTGTCAGACATCCCGGCCCTGCACCATTTGCCGGACCTGCTCGACCACTTCCTTGAGGCGCGGGCCGAGATTTTCGATCAGGATGCGGCGGCTCAGCCGCAGTGACGAGCCGCCGCAATTGAACGGCACCACCTGGCCGCCATTATCCAGGATCAACGGCACGCCCACGGCGCTCACGTCGCGGTTCCATTCACCGTCGGAAGTGACGAACCCGTACTGGTCGTATTCCTTGAAAGCGCGCTCCAGGCCGCGCTGGATGTCCGGCCAGGCATCCGGATTCTGGGCACGGATCGCTTCGTAATAGGGTTCGCGCTCCTTGGCCGGCAGCGCCGCCAGAAAGGCACGGCCCACCGCGGAGGCGCCGATCGGCACTCGCGACCCCACGGTCAGGCGCAACACCAGCGGGCCGGAGCCCTGGCACACCTGGATGTAGGTCATGGACGCGCCATCCGGCGCGCCGATGGCCACCAGGCAGTCGGTGGCGTCGGACAGTTCCTGCATGAAGGGCCGGGCGATATCGCGCACCCCTTCACTGGCGAGATAGCGATAGCCCAGATCAAGCACGCCGGGGCCGAGCCGGTACTTCTCCAGGTTCTCGGCGTAACGCAAATAGCCGAGCTGGGTCAGCGTGGCGGTCATTCGCGATACGGTGGGACGGGGGATGTTGGTGCGTTTGGCCAGTTCCGCGTTGCCCAGGTATTCGTCGGAGGGACCGAAACAACGCAGGATTTCCAGGCCGCGCGCCAGCGCGGTGACAAAATTACGGTCCTTATCCGCGGACCCGTCCTTTCCAAGAGCGGCTCGTCGCATGTGGCAATTCCTCAAGTCAGGCTTCGGGATCGGCGGGTCCCGGCTCGCAAATTACAAGCATCGGGCCCACCGTTGTTTTATTCGTCGCTTTTATAGTTGTGCATAAAGCCCGCAAATATAGCAAAAACCCGTTTCACTTAGGAGGGTACGAAAGTCCTAGTGCTTCATGCCGGGCAGATTGAGCGACGCGGTGTTGCCGCCGTCCACCGCCAGCGCCTGGCCGGTGATGTAGCTGGCGTCATCGCTGGCCAGGAACACCATGGCCGCGGCGATTTCTTCCGGGCGCCCATAGCGGCGCAATTCGCAGCGGCTACCCAGTTTTTGCTCTTTGTTGTTGTCGCGAGCGTAATCGAACACGGGCTTGGTCATGCCGGTTTCGATCAGCCCGGGGCAGACCGCGTTGACACGCACATTGTATTGCCCGAGGTCGCAGGCGGCGGTCTTGGTGAGGTTGATCACGGCGGCCTTGGAAGCGCTGTAGGCGTTGCCGCCGGCGCCGGAGCGGATGCCGGCCACCGACGCGGTGTTGACGATGGCGCCGCCACCCTGGGCCTGCATGTGCTTGCCCACGGCGCGGATGAAGAACATTGGGCCCATCAGGTTGACGCCCAGAATCGCCTGCCAGGTTTCGGTGTCGCTGTCGGTGATGGTGGAGTAATCGTGCCCGGCGATGCCCGCGTTGTTGACCAGGGCGTGCAGGGTGCCGTGGGCGGCGAGCACGTCTTCCACCAGGGCGTTGACCGCCTGTTCGTCGGAAACGTCCACGGTGCGCAGGGTAACCGGCGTGCCTTCAGGGAGGGTGGCGGCGGTTTCTTCCAGGCCTTCCTGGTTGCGGTCCACCAGCACCAGACGGGCGCCTTCTTCGGCGAAGCGGCGGGCGGCGGCGCGGCCGATGCCACTGCCGGCACCGGTGATCAGGACGTTACGCTGGTCGAAACGCTGCATGGGGTCTCCTGGAGTTTGTTTGTGCTTTTTTTGGAAGATGACACGACCTGGACGGGGGGTCAAGATTTTGGAATGCTGTTTCACTAAATAGGTCGGGTTTGGACTCCGTAGCACGGCGCAGGGTCCGGCACACAGCGTCTGCGGTGGTGGGGACTTCTGAAGGTGCCGGCCTCAAGGGGCTCTACGGAGCCCGACTTGTGGGAGCTTGCCTGCAAGCGAAAGGCCGGCTTTGCCGGCCGGCAGGATACCAGAGGCTTTGATTGTGCCTTTGCTGTGGGCTTGGGTTGCTGGCCCGTTCACTCGGGATGGGGCATCCTGGGATGGTTTTTCAACTTGTGACTTTCAAAGTGCGGTGGTTTGCCTCTAGCTTGCAGCGTGTGGCTTGAAGCTTGTGGCCGACTTTTTGTGTTTCGTTTTTCGGGAGAGTGTTTCATGAAACATCTGGACCAGTTCTACATTAACGGCGCCTGGGTGAAGCCCAGCGGTGAGGCGAAGCCCCATGAGGTGATCAACCCGGCCACCGAAGCGTCCGAGGGCACGGTGTACCTGGCCGGCAAGGCGGACGTGGACGCGGCGATTCAGGCGGCGCGGGATGCGTTCGAGAGTTTCGCGGCGACGCCGTTGGAAGAACGATTGGCAATGCTTGAGAAGATCATGGAGATCTACCAGTCCCGTCTCGACGACATGGCGGAGGCGATCAGCCGGGAGATGGGCGCGCCCCGTCACGGTCTGGCGGCCAAGGTGCAGGCGCCGATGGGCCTGGGCCATACCAAGGCGACGCTGGGCGCGGCCCGGGAGTTTCCGTTCGAGCAGAAGCTGGGCCGGGCCACCGTGCGCCGCGAGCCGGCGGGTGTGTGCGCCTTGATTACGCCTTGGAACTGGCCGATGAACCAGGTGATGTGCAAGGTAGCGCCGGCCATCGCGGCGGGCTGCACCATGGTGCTCAAGCCCAGCGAGTTCGCGCCGTTGTCCGCCCATGTGCTGGCCGAGATCATCGACGAGGCGGGCCTGCCCAAGGGCGTGTTCAATATGATTTACGGCGACGGCGCGGAAGTGGGCCCGATGCTGTCTTCCGATTCCCGTGTGGATGTGGTGTCGCTGACCGGTTCCACCCGTGCCGGCGCGTCGGTAACCAAGGAAGCCGCGGATACCTTCAAGAAGGTGTCGCTGGAGCTGGGCGGCAAGTCCGCCAATATCATTCTGCCGGACGCGGATTTCGAGAAGGCGGTGAAGCACGGTGTGGCGTCGATGATGAATAACACCGGGCAAAGCTGTAACGCGCCGTCGCGGATGCTGGTGCCGGCGGACAAGCTGGGCGAGGCCGAGGCGATCGCCGCCAAGGTATGCGAAAGCCTGAAGGTGGGTGATCCGGCGGACAAGGAAACCGTGATCGGCCCGATCGCCAACGAGCGCCAGTTCAAGCGTGTGCAGTCCATGATCGAGAAGGGTCAGTCCGAAGGCGCCAAGCTGGTGTGCGGCGGCACTGGCAAACCGGACGGTCTGGAGACCGGTTTCTACGCCCGTCCCACCGTGTTCAGCGAGGTGAACAATCAGATGCTGATCGCCCGCGAGGAGATCTTCGGGCCGGTGCTGGTGATGCTGCCGTACAAGGATGTGGACGACGCGGTGGCGATCGCTAACGATTCCGACTATGGCCTTTCCGGTTATGTGTACGGCGCCAGCGAGGAGGACGCCGCCAAGGTGGCCGCCCGTTTGCGGACCGGCATGGTGCATCTGAACGGCGCGCAGCTGGATCCGCCCGCCCCCTTCGGTGGCTACAAGCATTCCGGTGTGGGCCGCGAATGGGGCGTCTACGGCCTCGAGGAATTCCTCGAAGTGAAATCCGTCTTCCACAGCGCCTGAAGCCCACCACTTGTAGGAGCTTGCCTTGCAAGCGAAAGGCCGGCTTTAGCCGGCCGGCAGGATGCCAGAGACCTTGATTGGTGCTTTTGTTAGAAGCGTCTCTGGGATCCTGCCGGCAAGCTTCGCTTGCCTTTCGCGGGCGGGGCCCGCTCCCACAGAGCCCGCTCCCACAAGTGCTACACGCCGCCCTGGACGTCGTCGTTGAGGGGTGGCAGGGGGACATAGTCGCCGGGCTGGCCGGTTTTGCCGGCAGTGACGGCGGCCATGACTTCCTCGGTGTGCAGCATGCCGGCGTTCCAGGTAACCACGTAATCGAGACTGTCGGCGGTGTTGTGGTCGCGGGCGTAGGTGATCATGCGCTTGCAGCCGTGCACCGCCAGCGGTGATTTATCGGCAATCTCACGCGCCACTTCCAAGGCCCGTTCCAGGGCCGCTTCCTTGCTGTCCAGCACTTCGTTGAAGAGGCCGCGGCGTTCGCCTTCCTCGGCGCCCATGCGCCGGCCGGTGTAGGCCAGTTCCCGGACGATGCCTTCGGGCAGCAGCTTGCACAGCCGGGGGAAGGTGCCGACGTCGGCGGTGAGGCCGACGTTGATTTCGTAGACGGTGAGGTAGGCGTCACGGCTGGCGTAGCGCAGGTCGCAGGCGCTGATCAGATCGACGCCGCCGCCGATACAGCCACCGTGCAGCGCGGCGATCACCGGCACGCGGCAATCTTCCAGCGCGCTAAAGGTCTGTTGCATAAGCGCGGTGTTGTGCCGGAAGCGCGCCGCTTTCTGCACCCGGGCGGTAGCGTCGGCCGGGTCCGCTGGCGTGCCGAACATGCCCAGATCAAGGCCGGCGGTGAAGTGCTTGCCATTGGCGTCGATGACGATGGCGCGCACCTCACCGCCAGCGTCCAGCGCCCGCACCGCCGCCGGCAACTCGTTCCAGAAATCCGCATTCATCGCATTGAGACGATCCGGCCGGTCGAGTGTGATGCGGGCAATATGGCCCTCGGTGGTGACGGTCAGCGTTTTATAACTCATGACGGTTCCTCGTGATTGTCAGCGGCAGGCACCTTGTGCGAGCGGGCCTTGCCCGCGAAAGGGTGGCTTTAGCCACCCGGCAGGATTCCAGAGACCTTATTGGTGCTGTTTTTAGCAAGGCCTCTGGGATCCTGCCGGCAAGCTGCGCTTGCCTTTCGCGGGCGGGGCCCGCTCCCACAGCCCGCTCCCACAGTCCGCTCCCACAAGGCCCGCTCCCTTCACAGATCTGGTTTTAGCTCTTCTCGTTGAACATGGCGATGCGGCCGCCGTCGACGACCAGGTCGTGGCTGTTGATGAAGCTGCCTTCGTCGCTGGCCAGGAAGACGGCCGCGAAGGCGATGTCGTCGGCCAGGCCGGCGCGGGGCAGCGGCGTGGCTTTGGCGAGGTTGGCTTCGAGCTTTTCCATCTTGCGTTGGTTTTCTTCGTCGCTGAGCGTCTGGGCGCGCTGGGAGCCGCCCCAGAAGATCGGCGTGGCCACGGCGCCGGGGGAAATGGCGTTGACGCGGATGTTGTGCTCGCCCAGGTCGGCACCGGCCAGGCGGGTCATGTGCGCGACCGCGGCCTTGGCGCCGGAGTACAGGTAGCCGCCCTGGTTGAGACGGTGGCCGGCGATGCTGGCGTTATTGATGATGCTGCCGCCGCCGCTGTCCTTCATCACGCGGGCGGCGTGCTTGATGCCGAACGCCGGGGCGCCCACCAGCAGGCGCATGATGCGCGCGAATTCGTCTTCGTCGAAGCTGTCCACGGCGGTGCGGTCGCCGGCGCCGGCGTTATTGAACAGGCAGTCCAGGCGGCCGAATTTTTCCACGGTGAAATCCACCAGGGCGGCAATGTCGTCTTCGCTCATGATGTCGGTGCGCTTGAACACGGCGCGCTCGCCAAGTTCTTTGGCCAGGGCTTCGCCCTTGTCTTCGGAGCGGCCCGCCAGCACCACGGTGGCGCCCTCTTCGATAAAGCGCCGCGCGGTGGCTTCACCGATGCCGCTGGTGGCGCCGGTGATGATGGTGATTTTATTCGCCAAACGATTACTCATGATTATTCTCCTGAAACTGTGCGCCTTGTGGGAGCTTGCCTTGTGGGAGCGGGCCTTGTGGGAGCGGGCCCAGCCCGCGAAAGGGAGCGAAGCTCCCGGCAGGATTCCAGAGATCTTTTTAATAGCAGCACAAACAGCGTCTCTGGTATCCCGCCGGGTGGCTTTCAGCCACCCTTTCGCGGGCGGGGCCCGCTCCCACAAGGCCCGCTCCCACAAAGCAAGCTCCTACAAGGGGTTGTCTTAAAACGCCGAGACGCCGCCGTCGACGGCGATGGCCTGGCCGTTCATGAAGGTATTGGCCGGGGACAGCAGCATCAGCATCACGGCGACGATTTCTTCCGGTTCGCCGATGCGTTTCATGGGCGTGCCGGCGGCCATCATTGCCAGGGTTTGCTCGGCCTCGCCGCCGCTGGCCAGCCCTTCGCCACCTTCCAGCATGGGCGTGCGGGTGTAGTACGGGCAGATGGCGTTAACGCGGATGTTCTTGCGCCCGCTTTCCACGGCGGCGGTGCGGGTGAGGCCAATCACCGCATGCTTGGAGGCGGCGTAGGCGCCAATCTTGGGGCCACCGCCGATGCCGGCCATCGAGCTGGTGTTGACGATGGCGCCGCCACCGCTGGCTTTCATCGCCGGTATCTGGTGCTTCATGCCGAACATCACGCCTTTGACGTTGACGTTCATCTGCTGATCCAGCAACTCACCAGTGAGTTCGTGGATGGGTATGAAGCCGTGAGCGATGCCGGCGTTGTTCACCGCCATATCCAGACGACCGAACTGCTCCACGGCGGTGTCCACCATCGCTTTGCAGTCCGCCTCCGAAGAGACGTCGCAGCGGCGCGCCAGGGCGGTGACGCCCTGCCCTTCAAGGTCGGCGGCCAGCTTGTCCAGGGCGTCCATGTTGATGTCGCCCAGCACCAGCCGCGCGCCGCGTTTGCCGAGCTCGGCGGCAAGCAGCTTGCCGAAGCCGCTGGCGGCGCCGGTGATCACGGCCACCTTGCCGGTGAAATCCAGCATCGGATCCATAAAACCTCCTGATAAACAGGCGGCTGACGCCGCCGTTACAGGATGCAGGATTCAGGATGAAGGGATGGCACCGTGGTGTCTCCTGTATCCTGCACCCTGAATCCTGCATCGCGACCGCAGGTCGCTTAAATAGTGAAACCACCGTCGACGACGACGCATTCACCGGTCACGTAGCTGGACGCGTCGGAAACCAGGTAAAGCACGGTACCGGCCATCTCTTTCGGCTCGGCGTGGCGGTGCATGGGAATCTGCGCGATGGCGCTTTTGTAGATTTCTTCCTGCTGGAACAACGCGCCGGCGAATTTGGTTTTGGTGAGGCCGGGCAGCAGCGCGTTAACGCGCACGTTGGACTCGGCGCATTCCATGGCAAAGGATTTGGTCATGCTGATCACCGCCGCCTTGGAGATCGAGTAGATGCCCTGCATGCTGCCCGGTGACAGGCCGTTGATGGAGGCTGTATTGACGATGGCGCCGCCACCGTTTTCCTTCATCAATTTGGCGCCTTCCACGGACATGTAGAAGTAGCCGCGCAGGTTCACGTCCACGGTCTTGTCGAACGCCGATACCGGTGTATCGAGGATGTGCCCGAAGTACGGGTTGGCAGCCGCGTTGTTGACCAGGATATCAAGCTTGCCGTGGCTGGCCTTGATGTGGGCGAAGACCGCTTCGATTTGCGCCATTTCGCCGATGTGGCAGGCGAAGGCTTCGGCGGAACCGCCGTCGGCTTTGATGGCGTCGGCGACGGTCTGGCAGTCGTCGATTTTACGGCTGGAGACGATCACGTGCGCGCCCTGCTCGGCGAGCAGCTTGGCAATTTCTTCGCCGATGCCACGGCTGGCGCCGGTGACCAGGGCGATCTTTCCATTCAGATCAAACAACTTCGTACTCATAAATTCTCTCCCGAATCGATTGTGTCGTGGGAGCGGGCCTTGCCCGCGAAAGGGAGCGAAGCTCCCGGCAACGGTTGCCCCGCAGGATTCCAGAGCCCTCTCTAACGGCAGCAGAAAAAGCGTCTCTGGTATCCTGCCGGGTGGCTAAAGCCACCCTTTCGCGGGCGGGGCCCGCTCCCACAGCCCGCTCCCACAGCCCGCTCCCACAATTAAGTGTTTCTAAGCGCCTTCGCGGACGATCTGCATCGCCATGCTGGCGAGCGGTTCGACGACTTGCGCGGCCCAGCCGGCTTTCTTGCTGGAGGCGTTGCCTTCCTGGGCGCGCTTGGCGACACCCTGGGCGATGGCCGCCAGGCGGAAAAAGCTGAACGCCAGGTAAAATTCCCAGTGGTCGATATGATCGATGCCACGACGGTCGCAATAGGCTTTCACGTATTCCTGCTCGGTGGGGATACCCAGCGCTTTGCGGTCCTTGCCCTGCAGACCGGACAGGTTGCCGCCTTCCGGGGGCATTCGCAGCTGCATGCACTGATAGGCGAGATCCGCCAGCGGGTGCCCCAGGGTGGACAGCTCCCAGTCGAGCACCGCGATCACGCGGGGCTCGGTGGAGTGCCACATCATGTTGTCGAGGCGGTAGTCGCCGTGCACCAGGGACACCTGGCCGTCATCGGCGGGCTGGTTTTTCTCCAGCCAGTCCATGAGATCTTCCATGGCCTGGATGTGGTTAATCTCGGAGGCACGGTACTGCTTGGACCAGCGGCCCATCTGACGCTCGAAGTAATTGCCTGGCTTGCCGTAGTCGGTGAGGCCCACCGCTTCCAGGTCGACGCCGTGCAGCGCCGCCAGCACCCGGTTCATCTCTTCGTACATGGCGGTGCGTTGGGCGTTGTCCACTTCCGGAATCGCCGCGTCCCAGAAGATCCGGCCCTGGCAGAACTCCATGATGTAGAACATGGAGCCGACCACGTCACGGTCTTCGCACAGGTGGTACATGCGCGGCACCGGCACGTCGGTGTCCTGGAGCGCGTTCATGACCCGGAATTCCCGGTCCACGGCGTGGGCCGACTTGAGCAGCTTGCCCGGCGGTTGCCGGCGCAGTACGTACTCGCCGGAGGCGGCCTTGATGTGGAAGGTGGGATTGGACTGGCCGCCTTCGAATTTATCGGCGGTGATCGGGCCTTTGAAGCCGGACACGTTCGCTTCCAGATAGGCCGCGAGGCGCTCGGTATCCAGGGTATCCACCTGGGACATGTCTACCTCCTTAAAATTGACGACGCTTAAAAGCGACAAAGCAGCCATGGCCGTTGGGGCTACCCCCAAAAGCCATGGCTGCGCTCGATCAGCTGTTAACTATTCACCGTTAACTATTCACTGTTAACTATCAGTTAGCTGTTCTCACTGTATTTCTTAGCCAGATTACGACCCAACTGCATCATATGCACCTGGTCGGGACCATCCGCCAGGCGCAGGGTGCGCGCGTAGGCGAAGAAGCCGGCCAGCGGGGTGTCCTGGCTGAGGCCCACGGCGCCGTGAATCTGCATGGCGCGGTCGACCACCCTCAGGGCCATATTGGGTGCCACGATCTTGATCATGGCAATCAGTTCCTTGGCTTCTTTGTTGCCGTAGCGGTCCATGGTGTCGGCCGCTTTCAGGGTCATCAGCCGGGCCTGCTCGATTTCACAGGCGCTCTTGGCGATGTCTTCGCGGCAGGAGCCGTGCTTGATCATCGGCTGGCCGAACACGACGCGCTCGCTGGCGCGCTTGGACATCAGTTCCAGGGCACGCTGGGCGGCGCCGATCAAACGCATGCAGTGGTGGATACGGCCCGGGCCAAGGCGACCCTGGGCGATTTCGAAACCACGGCCCTCGCCGAGGATGATGTTTTCCTTGGGCACGCGCACGTTGTCAAAGATCACTTCGGCGTGGCCTTCCGGCGCGTCCACGGAACCGAGCACCATCATCGGTCGTTTGACGTTAACACCCGGAGTGTTCATGGGCACCAGAATCTGTGACTGCTGCTGGTGGCGGTTGGGGTTATCCGGGTCGGTTTTGCCCATTACGATCATGATTTCACAGGATTCGCGCATCGCACCGCTGATGTAGAACTTGCGGCCGTTGATCACGTAGTCGTCGCCGTCACGGGTGATGGAGGTTTCGATGTTGGTGGCATCGGAGGACGCCACTTCCGGCTCGGTCATGGCGAACGCGGAGCGGATCTTGCCTTCCATCAGCGGCTCCAGCCACTGCTTTTTCTGGGCTTCGTTGCCGTACTTGGCGAGCACTTCCATGTTGCCGGTGTCCGGCGCGGAGCAGTTGAAGCACTCGGAAGCGATGTGGTGACGACCCATCTGTTCCGCCAGCGAGGCGTACTCCAGATTGGTGAGGCCAGGACTCAGTTCACCGTGTTCTTTGGGCAGGAACAGGTTCCACAGACCCTTGGCCTTCGCCTTGGCTTTCAGCTCGTCAAGGATGGGCGGGGTTTTCCAGGGGTTTTGCTCGAGCTGCTCGTGATAGGTGTGCTCGGCCGGCACCACTTCGTTGTCGATGAAGGCGCGTACCTGGTTAATCAGGTCCTGGGTCTTTTCCGAATGTTCGAAATCCATGTTGCTCTCCTCTTTAATAAGGCGGCCTGATATATCTGGCCTCTTTGATCCGTTCTAGCTGTCTCGGTCTAGCTATAAGTAATGGCGTCGCCGCGGTCTGCCCGGTCCAGATGCGGGACCTGGTTGAATATGGACAGGCGGTAAACGTCTTTATTGAAAAAACCCTGGGTGACGCCGGTGTTTCGAATCTGCAGGTTGAGCTCCACCACCGTGTCGTCGGCGGTGTTGAGCATGTGCCGCATCCACATGGCGATGGCGCCGCCGGAGCTGACCACCAGCACCCGGTCGCGGTCGGCGTACTGCGCCTGGATGTGCGCCATGGCACCGGCCACCCGGTCACAGAAACCCTGCCAGCTTTCCGGCAGGTTGCCTTCCAGGCCGCCGACCTGCCAGCGCTGCATGGCTTTTTTGAGCACGCGGTAGAAGGCGGCCATGGAGGCGCCCTCCGGCGGCACTTCCTCGGGATAGGCGCTCAGGTAGGCGTCGACGATGGAGTGAAAATCGAACTCATTGAGGCCGGGCTGCAGGTCGGCGGGCAGTGCACTGCCCAGGCCCTCCTGGATGCCCTCGCCGGTCTCCACGTGACGTACCAGGTCACCGGTCACCACGGCGTCGAAGGCCATGCCGCGTTCACGGTAATACTCGCCAAGCCAGCGTGCCTGCTGATGTCCCAGCTGGGAGAGCTTGTCGTAGTTGGCGGCGCCGAAGGACGCCTGACCGTGACGGATAAGGTGAAACTGGGCCATGGTGTCGCCTGTGTGAGTTGCAATGAAGACAGCCTAGAACAGCCCGCTTAGTTAGTGAAATTGATATTTTGAATCCTGCTCAATAAATGCGGTGCATAGAACAACCCGCTGCGTGGCGCTTGCTTTGCGAAATACAATTCCGATATTTTGGATGGCTATTTGGCGAGAGACGGGAGAACACCATGAGCGCCCTGGAACTGCAAAGCGGCTATGTCCGCGTTACCGAGCACGGCAAATTACTGGAAGTGACCCTGGACCGGGCCGACAAGCTGAACGCCCTGAGCGGGGAGATGTACCGGGATATCAGCCGCGCGGTGGATCATTACCGGGACCGGGACGACCTGACCGCCCTGCTGCTGGACGCCGAGGGACGCGCCTTCACCGCCGGCAACGACATCGGCGACTTCCTTAACGCGGACCCGGCGTCACGCAAAGACGGCAAGCAGAGCCCGGCCATGGATCTGGTGCACCGGCTGATCGAGCTGGACAAGCCGGTGATCGCCGCGGTGCACGGCAACGCCACCGGTATCGGCACCACCCTGCTGCTCCACTGCGATCTGGTGATCGCCGCCGACAGCGCCCGTTTCTATACCGCCTTTATTAACCTGGGGCTGGTTCCGGAAGCCGGCTCCAGCCTGATTCTGCCGGCCCTGCTGGGGCGTCAGAACGCCAACCGGCTGCTGCTCGCCGGCGACACCCTGACCGCCGACGAGGCGGAACGCATGGGGCTGGTGGCCTACCGCTGCGGTGACGACGAGCTGCGCGACAAGGCTCTGGAACTGGGGGCGAAACTGGCCGCCAAGCCGCCGCAGGCGCTGCAGTACACCAAGCAGCTGACCCGCCACGGTGCCGACGCGATTCGAGAGCAGATCAAGCAAGAATCGGTGCTGTTCGCCGAGCGCATGTTCAGCGACGAAACCCGCGCCATCTTCGATAAGTTTCTGAACAAGAAATAGCTTCAACCACGTCTCTGGTATCCCGCCGGCCGGCGCTGCCGGCCTTTCGCGAGCAGGCTCGCTCCCACAATCCTTCGGCCTGCGGCTCGCAGCGGTCGCCGTCAGGCGACCAGGCCGCGCAGCGCGACCGTGACGACGCCGTCGACAAGCCGTTCGCGGCTGCCGGGGGCGTCGTCATAGCGGGGGTGGTACCAGTTGATCACCGAATTGAGGGCGCCAAGCACCGGCTTGATGGCGATGCGGGGCTCGGTGGCGTTGAGATCGCCTTCGTCGATGCCTTCGCGGAGTACCTTTAGAAACACCTGCTCGTAGCGCCGGCGCCGGTCCTGCAGCTGCATCAGCCGCTGGCGCTGGGCCTCCGTGGTGCTGACCCGCAGGTGCATCTGCACCCCTTCCACCACGGCACGCTGATAGTGCTGGGTCTCGATCAGGGTTTCCACGTGACGGTGGGCCATCCGGTGCAGCCGTTCCTGGGCCGGGGCCCGGCGCCGTACTTCCGGGTCCACCGCCTGCACCAGCGCGTCCATAGCGCGCTGGTGGATCTCGAAAAACAGGTCTGATTTGGAATCGAAATAGTGATAGACCATGCCCTTGGTGGCACCCAGCCGGCGTGCGATATCGTCGATGCTGGTGGCCTTGAAACCATGCTCCATGAAGCAGCGGGCCGAGGCGTCCAGAATGGTGTCGCGGGGGCTGGTTTCCAGATCAACCTGAGGACGTACCATGGTGGGGGCCGCAGAAAGAGACATGAAATCATCCTGACGAATTTTAGAGAATGCACAATAGTGCCACTTATTTCACAGTGGGCCATTGACCCTTTCCACCGGCGTGCTGGGCGTTGATGACACAACTGCCGCTAACCATGCCGTTTTTGACCCTGGACGCCCTGCAATGGGGCCAACATACTTCGGTCACATTCAAATAAATGAAAAGCAATTTCATAACAGCTTCCCAAGCGCCCCGCTGCCCCCGGCGGTCGGTCGGCCAGGGAAGCGCTCGAGGAGGAGAGCGATGTCGGATCTCGAACAGTTCCGCGCGGAAACCCGGGCCTGGCTAGAGGCAAACTGCCCCGAGGAAATGCGCCAGCCCCTGAAAAGCCAGGCGGACCATTGCTGGGGCGGCCGTAAATGGCAGTTCCAGTCGCAAGCGCAGAAAGTATGGATGGAGCGCATGGCCGACAAAGGCTGGACCGCGCCACAGTGGCCCAAGGAATACGGCGGCGGCGGGCTGAGCCCGGAACAGGCGGAAGTGCTCGCCGAAGAGATGCAGCGCCTCAACGCGCGCACGCCGGTCAGCAACTTCGGCTTCTGGATGCTGGGCCCGGCGCTGCTGAAATTCGGCAGCGAGGAACTCAAGCGCGAGCATCTGCCGCCGATCTGCCGGGGCGAAATCCGCTGGTGCCAGGGCTACTCCGAGCCCAACGCCGGTTCCGACCTGGCCAGCCTGCAGACCCGCGCCGAAGACAAAGGCGACCACTTCCTGGTCAACGGGCAGAAGATCTGGACCTCCTACGCCGACAAAGCGGACTGGATTTTCTGTCTGGTGCGCACCGACGCCAACGCCACCAAACACAACGGTATTTCCTTCGCCCTGTTCGATATGGAAAGCGAAGGCGTCAGCACCCGCCCGATCGAGCTGATCTCCGGCGAGTCACCGTTCTGCGAGACGTTCTTTGACGACGTGAAAGTGGACAAGAACCAGATCGTCGGCGAGCTCAACCGCGGCTGGGACGTGGCCAAATACCTGCTCACCCACGAGCGCAACAACATCGGCGGCGAACCACCGGGCTTCCTGAAGGGCCGCGCCCTGGGCCCGCTGGCCGCCGAGCATGTGGGCACCGAGCACGGCAAGCTGGCGGACAGCGCCCTGCGCGCCGACATCGCGCGGCTGGAGATCGATCAGATGGCGTTCCAGGCGCTGGTCGGCAAGATTCGCGAAGAGGCGGAAGCCGGCCAGGGCGTGGGCGCCCAGTCCGCGGTGCTCAAGTATTACGGCACCGAGCTGAACAAGCGCCGCTACGAAGTGATGATGGACGCCCTGGGCGCCGAAGGCCTGGAGTGGGAAAGCGAGCGCACCATGGGCGGCCTGTATTCCCGCGAATGGCTGCGTTCCAAGGGCAATTCCATCGAAGGCGGCACCTCCGAGGTGATGCTGGGGATTGTTTCCAAACGCCTGCTGGGCCTGCCGGACGCATAGGGAGTCGCTTCCCTGGGAGAAGAGAAATGAAACTGAACGACGAACAACAGATGTTGCAGGATTCCGTGGCGCGGCTGATGGCCGACAAGGGCCCGGTATCCCACCTGCGCGAACTGCGCGACCGTAACGACGAAAAGGGCTACGACGAGCCACTCTGGAACGCCATGGTGGAAGCCGGCCTGACCGGCATCCTGGTGCCCGAAGAGCACGGCGGCATCGGCTTCGGCCTGGTGGGCGCCGGCCTGGTGGCCCGCGAGATCGGCCGTAATCTGTCGGTGACCCCGTTCCTGTCCACGGCGGTACTGGGCGCTACGGCCTTGGCCGCCGGCGGCAGCGCCGAGCAGCAACAAAAGTGGCTGCCATTGATCGCCGAGGGCAGCGTGATCACTGCCCTGGCGGTGGACGACGGCGCCAAGCACCGCCCGGAAGCGATCAAAACCGAGGCCCAGCAAGCCGGTGACGGCGTCACCCTGAACGGCGGCAAACTGCTGGTGCTGGACGCCCATGTGGCGGACCTGCTGCTGGTGGCGGCACGCCAGGGCGACAACACGGCCCTGTTCCTGGTCGACCCGAAAGCCCAGGGCGTGACCATCGAACGCACCCGCCTGGTGGATGACCGCAACGCCGCCCGTGTGACGCTGGACAACGCCGCCGCCGAGCCGATGGCCGACGGCGCCGCCGCCCTGGCCGCCGCACTGCGCGCTGGCCGCGCGGTACTGGCCGCGGAACTGTCCGGCCTGGCCCGGGAAGCGTTCGAGCGCACCCTGGAATACCTCAAGGAGCGCAAGCAGTTCGGCCGCCTGATCGGCACCTTCCAGGCACTGCAGCACCGCGCCGCCCTGCTGATGGGCGAAGTGTCGATGAGCGACGCGCTGGCGATGCAGGCGCTGGACGCCTGCGACCGCGATGCCGGGGACGCCGACGTTCAGGTCTTGGCCGCCAAGGGCAAAGCCGCCCAGGTGGCGCTGCTGGCCGGCCAGGAGGCGGTGCAGATGCACGGCGGCATCGGTATGACCGATGAATTCGACATCGGTTTTTTCCTCAAGCGCGCGCGCGCCGGCGGCGAAACGCTGGGCGACGCCAACTATTGCGCGGACCGCTTCGCGGCACTGCGGGATTACTAAGAGGACGGAACAATGAGCAAAACAACATTGAGCGTGGAAGAACTGAAAGCCAAAGTGGACCAGAAGCTGGGCACGTCCCGCTGGTTCCCGGTGACCCAGGAGCGCATCGATCAATTCGCCGACCTCACCGAGGACCCGCAGTGGATCCACCTGGACGCGGAGCGGGCGGCCAAGGAAACCCCGTTCGGCGGCACCATCGCCCACGGCTTTCTGAGCCTGTCGCTGCTGTCGGCGATGGCGATGGACGTGGTGCCGGGCGTGCAAGGCACGGTGATGGGCATCAACTACGGCTTCGACAAGGTGCGCTTTCTGAACCCGGTGCGCTCCGGGTCCCAGGTGCGCGGCCATTTCAAGCTGGCCGGCGTGGAGCCACGCGGCGACAATCAGTTGTTGATCCGCTACGCCATCTCCGTGGAGATCGACGGTGTCGACAAGCCGGCGATCGCCTGCGAGTGGCTAAGCCTGATTATTCTGGGATAACAACGACGCGCTCCGGAGGAGAGATTTGATGAGTATTAATTTCGAGGGCCGGGTGGCGATTGTCACCGGCGCCGCCAACGGCCTGGGCAAATCCCACGCGCTGTCGCTGGCGAAGCTGGGCGCCAAGGTAGTGGTCAATGATTTCGGCGGCGCCCGCGACGGCACCGGCGGTTCCAGTGAAGCAGCGGAGAAAGTGGTCGCCGAGATCAAAGCCGCCGGCGGCGAAGCGATCGCCAACGGCGCCGACGTGTCCAGCGAGGAACAGGTCGATGCCATGATCAAGCAGACCCTGGACCAGTGGGGCCGCATCGACATCCTGGTGAACAACGCCGGCATCCTGCGGGACAAGAGCTTCGCGAAAATGGAGATGTCGGACTGGGATAAAGTGGTCGCGGTGCACCTGACCGGCTCCGCGATCTGCACCCGGGCGGTGTGGCCGGTGATGCGCGAGCAGAAGTACGGCCGCGTGATCATGACCACCTCCACCTCCGGGCTGTACGGCAACTTCGGCCAGGCCAACTACGGCGCCGCGAAGATGGGCGTGGCCGGGCTGATGAATACGCTCTGCCTGGAAGGCGAGAAGTACGACATCAAGGTAAACTGTGTGGCGCCCACCGCGGCCACGCGTATGACCGAAGACCTGATGCCCAAGGAAGTGCTGGCGCTGCTGGAGCCGGAAGCGATCACCCCGGCGGTGTTGTTCCTGGCCAGCGACCAGGCCCCCAGCCAGCGCATCGTGCTGGCCGGCGCGGGCTGCTACGCGATGGTGCGGCTGATGGAAAGCGACGGCATCTACCTGAATGAGGAAGAGCGCACGCCGGACGCCATCGCTGCTCAGTTCGAGCAGCTGGGCGATATGGGCAACGCCCGTGAGATGACCAATGGCGGCGAACACGTCACCAAGATTCTGACCAAGGCCGCGCAGGCCAAAGGCATCAAACTTACTTAAAGAGGTTCATCATGAGAGAAGCAGTCATCGTTTCCACCGCCCGTACCCCGATCGGCAAGGCCTACCGGGGTGCGTTCAACGACACCCAGGCTCAGGAGCTCGGTGGTCACGTGATCAAGCACGCCGTGGAGCGCGCCAAGATCGATCCGCAGAGCATCCAGGACGTGATCATGGGCGCCGCCCTGCAGCAAGGCAGCACCGGCGGCAACGTCGCGCGTCAGGCCGCTCTGCGCGCCGGCCTGCCGACCTCCGTGGCGGGCATGACCATTGACCGTCAGTGCGCCTCTGGCCTGATGGCGATCGCCACCGCCGCCAAGGAAATCGTGGTCGACAACATGGACGTGGCAGTCGCCGGCGGCCTGGAGTCCATCTCCCTGGTGCAGAACGAGAAAATGAACACCTTCCGCGCCCGTGATCCGTGGCTCACCAAAAACCGTCCGGACATCTACATGAGCATGCTGGAAACCGCTGAAGTGGTCGCCGACCGCTACAACGTGTCCCGCGACGCCCAGGACGAGTACGCGTTCCAGTCGCAAATGCGCACCGCCAAGGCCCAGCAGGAAGGCAAGTTCGACGACGAGATCGTGCCGCTGACCACCAACATGAAGGTGATGAACAAAGAGACCAAGGAAATTTCCGACAAGGAAGTGACCCTGGGCAAGGACGAAGGCAACCGCCCCGAGACCACCCTGGAAGGCCTGCAGAGCCTAAAGCCGGTGTTCAAGGACGGGCTGGAAGTCCCGGAAGGCAAGTTCATCACCGCCGGCAACGCCTCCCAGCTGTCCGACGGCGCCAGCGCCTGCGTGCTGATGGAAGCCAAGGAAGCCGAGCGTCTGGGACTGCAGCCGCTGGGCGCTTACCGCGGCATGGCCGTGGCCGGTTGTGATCCGGACGAAATGGGCATCGGCCCGGTGTTCGCGGTGCCCAAACTGCTCCAGCGCTTCGGCCTGACCGTCGACGACATCGGCCTGTGGGAACTGAACGAAGCGTTCGCCAGCCAATGCCTGTACAGCCGCGACAAGCTGGGCATCGACCCGGACAAGTACAACGTCAACGGCGGCGCCATCTCCATCGGCCACCCGTACGGCATGTCCGGCGCCCGGATGACCGGCCACGCGCTGATCGAAGGCAAGCGCCGCGGCGTTAAATACGTCGTGGTCACCATGTGCGTGGGCGGCGGTATCGGTGCCGCCGGGCTGTTCGAAGTATTCTGAACCGCCACAAACAGCACCGATAAAAAAGCCCGGCTTAGAGCCGGGCTTTTTTTTGCGCTTTTTCTGTGCGAGTTGGCGATCAGCCTTGCTTCGGGCGACGCATCTCGCAGGTGGTGGGCAGGGTCACGTCCTCGCGGCTGATTTCCGCGATCTTGTGGAAGTTGAAATCGGTACCTTCGGCGCCGTACTCCATGTCGTCCTTAAGCACCGAGATAAACAGCGGCAGCTGCATCTGGTGATCGGACTTACGCATAACCACTTCACCGGTGGTGGTCTCAAGGCTCAGATCCTCCATGGCGAACGCCACTTTCACCGGATCGGTGCTGCCGGCTTTCTCGGCCGCTTTATCGAGCATGTCGAGCATGGTGGTCAGACGCAGCCAGTAGTAGTCCCAACCGGTGTCTTCGTACATGGCGACCTGCTGCTCGGCCATTTCCGGCTTGTCGAAATCACCGTAGTACTCGTTGACCTGGTAGATCCGATCCACACCGGCCTCGCCCACCTGGGTAACCACACCGGCCATGGCGCCGTAGTAGGTCAGGAACGGCATATCCAGACCGTAATCAGCGGCGGCCTTGACCAGCAAGGTGATGTCCTGGCCCCAGTTACCCGTGATCACGGCGTCCGCGTCGGAAGACTGGATCTTGGAGACGTAGGGGGTGAAGTCCTTCACCTTGGCGAGCGGGTGGAAATCCTGGCCGACGATTTCGATGTCCGGACGTTTTTCCTTGAGCATCTTGGTGGCGGCTTCCGCGACCGCGCGGCCGAAGCTGTAGTCCTGGTTGATCAAGTAGACTTTCTTGATGTCGTCACGGCCTTCAATCCAGCTGGTCATGGCGTTCATCTTCATGTCCACGTGGGCATCGAAGCGGAAGTGCCAGAACGAACAACGTTCGTTGGTGAAGGCCGGGTCCACGGCTGCCATGTTCAGGTACAACACTTCGTCACCCGGGTTGCGGGCGTTGTGTTTATTGACCGCGGCAAGCAGGGCCGACCCCACGGACGAGCCCATGCCCTGAGTCACGTAGCGGATGCCGTCATCAATGGCCTTCTGCAATTGCACCAGGCTCTCTTGCGGGTTGACCTTATTATCCAGACCGACGATCTCAAGCTTGTCGCCATTGATGCCGCCGTTGGCGTTGATCTTTTCGGCGTGGAAATTGAGGTGGTCCAGAGCGGACTGCCCGGCGGCAGCCATGGGCCCGGTGAGCGGGTCGATCAGCGCGACGCGAACGGTGTCCGCGCTGGCGGTGCCCGCCAGCAGGACAGTCGCGGCGACCATCGAAATCAGGGGTTTCAACATGAAAGCTCTCCTCGTTGTTGTTCTGGCACCGGTATCACCGGCTCTTCATTGTGATTATTGCCGCGTTTACTGTCGGGCCAGTATCGGCGGCGAGGTAGTCGTGCCTGGGCGTGAAGAACTATTACGTTGTCTTCACCTTTGATTTTTAGGAATTTTCAGTATGGGCGGACGCTGTCTCCGCTGTCCAGTCGACATTTGTAACCCCTATAAATATAGGCGTTGGCGTCCTTGATAATAATAGGACCAAGGTCTTAATCTTCTGATTTTATGGTGCCGTATAAAACACAAAAAAAAGCCCGCCGAAGCGGGCCAGCCCATTGACGATGGAACACAAACAAAACCGAATCAGACTTCCAACCACTCGCGCCGAATCGATTCGTCGGCACGCAGTTCCTGCGGGGTGCCTTCAAACACGATCTGGCCATGGCCCATCACCAACACGCGATGGGAAATATCCATGGCGATGGAGAGCTTTTGCTCCACCAGTAGAATGGACACACCGGCCTTGGCAATCTCGGAGATCAAGTCGGCAATCTGCTTGACGATCAAGGGCGCCAGACCTTCGGTGGGCTCGTCGATCATGATCAACTCCGGATCACCCATCAGCGTGCGGCTGATGGTGAGCATCTGCTTCTCACCGCCGGATAACACCCCCGCCGGAGCGTCCGCGCGCTGCGCCAGGTTGGGGAACATCTCAAGCATCTGCTCGACGCGCCATTTACCCGGCTTACGGGGGTTCTTAACCCCCAGCTCCAGGTTCTGGCGTACCGTCAGTGTCGGGAAGATATCCCGATTCTCAGGCACATAACCCAGGCCCAGGCGTGAGATTTTATGGTTGGGCAGACCGGCGATTTCATTGCCACGAAAGCGAATGGAACCTTGCGGCGGCACTTCACCCATGATCGATTTAACCGTGGTGGAGCGCCCTACCCCGTTGCGCCCCAGCAGCGAGACCACTTCGCCTTCCTCGAGCGAGAAGTTGACGCCGTGGAGAATGTGGCTCTTGCCGTAATACGCGTTCAGATCCCGGACTTCGAGCATCATGCGGCCTCCTCGCCCAGATACGCCTCTTTGACGCGCGGGTCGTTGCGAATTTCCTCCGGTGTACCGGTGGCGACGATCTTGCCGTACACCAACACCGAGATACGGTCGGCCAATTCGAACACTACGCCCATATCGTGCTCGACGATCATCAGGGTGCGGCCCTCGGCCACCTGACGGATAAGACTGATCGCCTGGGCGGTCTCGGTGTTGCTCATGCCGGCGGTGGGCTCGTCCAGGATCACCACGTCGGCACCGCACGCGATGGTCATGCCGATCTCCAACGCGCGCTGGCTGGCGTAGGGCAAGGCGCCCGCCGGCACATCGCGCAGTGCCTGCAGGCCGATCATGTCGAGCACTTCTTCGGCACGCTCATTAGCGGCCTTGATCTTGCTCGCCGCGCGCCAGAACACATAGCCGGAGCCCGCGGTCTTGAAGCAGGCGCAGCGCAGGTTCTCGAACACGGACAGATTCACGAACACGTTGCTGACCTGGAAAGAACGGGACAGGCCGCGCTGTTGAATCTTTTCCGGCGTGAGGCTGTCGATGCGCTCGCCGTTGAGCCGGATCTCACCGCCACTGGGCGGGAAAGCACCGGAAAGCAGATTAAAGAACGTGGATTTGCCGGCGCCATTGGGCCCGATCACGGCGTGTATCTCGCCTTTTTCCACTTCCAGATCGACGCCACAGATCACTTCCGCCAGGCCGAAGTTCTTGGTCAGGTTTTTAATAGACAAGGCGCTCATGCATTGCCCTCCCGAAACTTTTTAGTAACGCGCATTACCACCACACCGGCAGCAAACATAACCAGCGCCCAGATCCAGCTCATTACCGCGCCGGCCTCGAACTCGAGCCCGAAGAACTGTGCGAATTCGTCGTCACCGTGGCGCCACTGGAACAGCAACTCGATCAGCAGGACCAGACCCAGACTGATCAGCAGCACCGCTGCCGCGCCGGTCAGCCAGCCGGGCAAACGCTTGGCCAGCGCGCCTTCACGGGCGGCCACACGCACCTGCTCGATACCGCCGCCGAGACCGCGCGGGGCGAACATCACAATGGCCAGGAACACCAAGCCCACGTAGAGAATGGACGCCTCGGTGTAGTCGCTGAGCATGGAGTTCATCAGCGACACCACGATGGCGCCGACGATCGGCCCGTAGAACACACCAAGCCCGCCCACGGCGGCCATCAGCAACGCCAGGCCGGAGGGAATAAGGCCCAGCGCTTCCGGCGTGATGATCTCGTAGTTGACCGCCGCCATGCCGCCGGCGAGACCGCCGAAGGAACCGGACGCGATAAAGATCATGAAACGGATGTTACGCGGCTGGTAGCCGATGAACTGCAGACGGTCCGGGTTATCGCGCACGGCGTTGGACATCCGGCCCAAAGGCGTGCGGGTAAAGGCCCACATGGCGAACACCGCCAAGAAGGTCCAGAACGCCATGAACCAGTACACGTCGGTGGCCTGGGCCAGCTCAAGACCGAACCACTGAGGACCGACCATACGGTTGCCGTAGATACCGGCTTCACCGCCGAACACGGAGGGAAACATCTGACCGGCGGCGGCCACCATTTCACCCAGACCCAGGGTGATCATGGCGAAGGCGGTGCCGGCGCGACGACAGAACGGCCAGCCGATGAGCAACGCCACCAAACCGCCGGCGATCATCCCCACCAGCGGCATGCTCACCACCGGGATATGAGACCAGAAACCTTCACCGGCGTAAGACGCCTCGTCAATGGCGTTCATGGCGTGCATGGCGCCGTAGCTGCCGAGGCCGAAGAACACCGCGTGCCCGAAAGACAGCATGCCCCCCTGGCCGAGCAGCATGTTGTAGGACAGAGCGAACACGATATTCACGGCAATCACGTTCATCAGCGTGAAGGCGGTGCCGCTTTCGAGAACGAAAGGCAGAATCAGAAGAACGGCCGCGCTGATCAACCAGGGCGATAGAGCGCGCCAGGAGAAACGATTCTGCCGCGGTGCGACTGCGGTAATGTCGTTCATGGCTCAAGCTCTCCCATCAGGCCACGGGGGCGGAATATCAGGATCAACACCAGCAGAATAAACGGCGTCATCGGCGCCAAGCTGGCCAAGGTGATCCCGGTCACCTCGCCGTAGGGATCCACGTTCATGCCGAAAGCGTTGAGGATATCGGCGATGGAGGCGTCAATGGCGACGAAGAACGTCTGGATCAGACCGATTAACAGCGACGCGTAGAAGGCACCGATCAGCGACCCCATGCCGCCGACCACGACCACGACGAACACAATCGGGCCCAAGGTCACCGCCATGCCCGGCTCGGTGGCCATCAGCGGGCCGCCGATCACGCCGGCCAGGCCGGCCAGCGCACAACCGAAGCCGAATACGCCCATGAACAGACGCGGCACGTTATGGCCCAGGTGACCGACCATGTTGCCGTGGGTCAACGCAGCACGGATCATCATGCCGACACGGGTTTTCTTGAGCAGGAACCAAAGGGCAATAAACATCAGCACGGCGATCAGAATCACCACGCCACGGAAAATCGAATAATCAGTACCGAACAGCGTAAACAGCGGCTCGCGCATGTAGTCCGGTTCGCGATAGGCGACCGCCACGGTGCCCCAGATCAACTGCACCAGTTCATCAATCACATAAGCCAGGCCGAACGTGAACAGCAGCTCGGCCACGTGGCCGTTTTCGTGCACACGGCGCAAGCCGAATTTTTCCACCATGGCGCCGAGGCCACCGACCAGGATCGGAGCGAGCAGCAGAGCCGGCCAGAAGCCGATCTCCATACCCATGGTGTAGGCGAAATAGGCACCCAGCATATAAAAGCTGGCATGGGCAAAGTTCAAAACACCCATCATCGAGAAGATGAGAGTAAGACCGCTGGACAGCATGAACAGCAAAAGGCCGTATAAAATACCGTTCAGCGTCGAAAAAATAACAATTTCGAGCATGACGAGGCTCCCGGAACAGCGGCTCACGCCGCTGTTCCTACTACTTAGTCACTGGAGTTACAGAATGGCGCCGTTTATTTCGGGCGGCGCATCCGGCAGGTGGTGGGCAGGCTTACGTCTTCACGATCGATGCGCGCCACCTTCTTGAAGTTGTAGTCGGTGCCTTCCGCGCCGTACTCCATGTCGTCCTTCATCACGGAGATGAACATCGGCAGCTGGACCTGGTGGTCCTCGGCACGCATGACCACTTCACCGGTGGTGGTTTCAAGCGTCATGCCTTCCATCACCTTGGCGACATCGACCGGATCGGTGCTTTCCGCTTTATCGGTGGCTTTCTTGAGCATATCCAGCATGGTGCTCAGACGCAGGTAGTAGAAGTCCCATTCGGCCTGCTCGTAGAGCTCGGTCTGGCGCTTGGCCATTTCCGGATCCTCGAACTCGCCGTAGTACTCGTTGATCTGATAGATACGGTCCACGCCTTTGTCGCCCAGCTGGGTGACCACGCCGGAGCTGGCGCCGTAGTAGGTGTAGAACGGGGCTTCAAGACCGAACTCAGCGGCCGCTTTCACCAACAGGGTGATGTCCTGGCCCCAGTTACCGGTGATCACCGCGTCGGCGCCGGAGGACTGGATCTTGGACACGTACGGGGTGAAGTCCTTCACTTTCGCCAGCGGGTGGAAATCGTTCCCCACGATTTCGATGTCCGGGCGCTTCTCTTTCAGCATTTCCCGGGCCGCCTGGGACACCGCCTGACCAAAGCTGTAGTCCTGGTTGATCAGGTAGACCTTCTTGATGTCCTCGTTATCGGCGATGTAATCGGTCAACGCGTTCATTTTCATATCGGCGTTGGCGTCAAAGCGGAAGTGCCAGTAGGAACAACGCTCATTGGTAAACGCGGGGTCCACGGCGGCGTAGTTCAAATACACCACCTCGTCACCGGGATTGCGCTGGTTGTGCTTTTCAATCGCGGAGATCAACGCGGAGGCCACGGAAGAACCGTTGCCCTGGGTCACATAGCGAATACCGTCGTCGATTGCCTTCTGCAGTTGCACCAGGCTTTCCTGCGGATTCACTTTATTGTCCAGACCGACAATTTCCAGGTCCTGGCCGTTCAGGCCGCCATTGGCGTTGATGCGCTTAGCTTCGTATTTAAGGTGTTCGAACGCGGGCTGGCCGGCGGCGGCCATCGGCCCGGTCAGGGGATCGATCAGGGCAAGTTTCACGGTCTCGGCGCTGGCGGTACCTACCAGCAGCAGCGAGGCGGCGAGAAAGGTGAAAATGGGTTTCAACATGACGCTCTCCACGGTTGTTGTTTTTCTGCCGACTGTTCGGCATCTCGCTGTCGTTCCCGGCAACGTTGCCGGAACGCAACAATCTTTTTTGTTTACTCTGCTTTTTAATGCGTGTTCCCGGCGCCGTTTTTCGGTCCCATCGGCGCTCTTCTGGTGAACCACATACTTGGTAGTATGTGCGCACAAAAATATTTCTGTCCAGCCTGCTTATTTAAATTTTCCGACACTCGCTTCGGCTTAAAGTAGGTCAACAAAGCTATCCTATGTGCCTCTGAAAGCCACTGAATTCAGTGCTTTGAGCATGAACGGAATAAAACCGGCGGACAATCCCCTGGCGCGCGGCCTTGATTCAGGCCGGCAAAAAAAACCGCGACGATGGCCGAATACGCCCCGTACACGGCGATTAACGCCGAAAGCCACGAAACAATTTCACACAGTTTGTCCGGCGGTATCGCCACGGATGCCGCCGGGCTGCCGCGGAGCGCAATTAATTCACGTGTTTTGTTTCCCTTTTTCGGCGAACCGGCGCTTTAAACCAGCGTTACTGTTACCTCAAGTAACACCGTTAACGGCGCCACGCGAACCTCGCCTTGACCACCCAGGTCCCGCCCGGTATGAATTGCACGGCCTTATTTCAAAACAAGCGTTCAAAATAACTATCACGCTCGGGAGAATGCTAGATGCTTAAAGGGCTGATGATGGATGCGCCCCTGTCGTTGATCGACGTGCTGGACTACGGCGCCCGAATCCACCGCAAGGCGGAAATTGTATCGGTGACCGTGGAGGGTGGCGTGCACCGCCAGAGCTACGCAGAGACACTGACACGGGTGTCACGGCTGGCCCACGGTCTGGTAGCGCTGGGCGTCAAACCCGGCGACCGGGTCGCCACCCTGGCCTGGAACGGCTACCGCCACCTGGAACTTTACTACGCCATCGCTGGTATCGGTGCCGTCTGCCATACCATTAACCCGCGCCTGCCGGCGGAGCAGATGGCCTATATCGTCAACCACGCGGATGACAGCCTGTTGTTCTTCGATACCACCTTCGCGCCGCTGGTGTCCGGCTTGCGGGATCAGTTCCCGGAACACACCCGCTATGTGGCGATGACCGACCGCGCGCATAGGCCCGACGGTCAGGACCTGCTCTGCTACGAGGATTTGCTCGACGGGCAGCCCGACACCTATGACTGGCCGGAACTGGACGAAAACACCGCCTGCGCGCTGTGCTACACCTCCGGCACCACCGGCGCCCCCAAGGGCGCGCTCTATTCGCACCGCTCCTGCCTGCTGCAGGCAATGTTCACCATGGTCTGCGCGAGTGGCTCTTTCCCGGTGGGCGACCGGGTGCTGCCGGTGGTGCCGATGTTTCACGTCAACGCTTGGGGGCTGCCTTATATGGCGCCACTGGCGGGCGCGTCCTTGATCATGCCGGGCCCGGCCCTGGACGGCGACAGCCTGTTCCAACTGATGGACGAGGAAAATGTGGACTCCGCCTGGGGCGTGCCCACGGTGTGGCTTGGCCTGCTTGCCGAGATGAAGCGCCACGCGCGCAAGCCCGGCGCGCTGAAACGGGTGTCGATCGGTGGGTCAGCGGCGCCGCGCAGCATGGTGCGCGCCTTCGAGCAGGACTATCAAGTGGATGTGATGCAGGGCTGGGGCATGACCGAGATGAACCCCACCGGCACCATGAGCACGCTCACCGAAGGCCAGGCGGATTTGCCCCTGGAAGAACGCATCGAACTGAAAACCACCCAGGGCCGGCAGCTGTTCGGCGTACGCATGAAGCTGGTGGACGACGACGGCAACGAAGTGCCCCAGGACGGCGAAGCCGTGGGCGAGCTGCTGGTCAAGGGCCCCACGGTGATCCGCGCCTACTTCAATAACGACGAAGCGAGCGCCAAGGCGTTCGACAAGGACGGCTGGTTCGCCACCGGCGACATGGCGAAGCTGACCCCCGACGGCGTGCTGTACATCGTCGACCGCGCCAAGGACCTGATTAAGTCGGGCGGCGAGTGGATCAGCTCCATCGATCTGGAAAACCTGGCCGCCGCCCACCCGAACGTCCAGGAGTGCGCGGTGATCGGCGTGCCGCACCCGAAATGGGACGAGCGGCCGCTGCTGATCGTGGTGCCCCACGCCGATGCGGCGCGGGACAAGCAGGCACTGCTGGACCACATGGCCGCCACCATCGCTAAATGGCAGCTGCCCGACGACGTGATCTACGTCGACGAGTTGCCGCATACCGCCACCGGCAAGGTGTCCAAGCGCCACCTGCGCGAGGACTACATGGACTACCTGGGGAACGCCCAATGACCGAGATTCGAGAGCAAAAAGTGCAGGCCAACGGCCTCAATTTCCATGTGCGCAGCGCCGGTGACCCGGCCCACCCGGCGGTGATCCTGCTGCACGGCTTCCCCGAGTGCGGCTATTCATGGCGCTATCAGATGCCGTTTCTGGCCGCCAAGGGCTTCCATGTGCTGGCGCCGGATCTGCGCGGCTACGGTTTCAGCGACGCGCCCAAGGACGCGGACGCCTACCGGCAGGACAAGCTGGTGGCGGACGTGATGGGCATTCTCGATGCGTTCGGCGCCGAGCGTGCCGTGGTGGTGGGCCACGACTGGGGCTGCGCCCTGGCCTGGCAGGTGGCGCGCAGCGAGCCGGGCCGGGTGCGGGCGGTGGCCGGTCTGTCGGTGCCCTACCCGGGCCTGGGCCCCAAAGCGCCCACCGAGCAGATGCGTGCCGCCTTCGGCGAGCGCTTCTTCTACCAGCTTTACTTCCAGCAGCCGGACGTGCCGGAGCAGGAACTGGAAGCGGACGTGCGCGACTTTCTACGCCGCATGTACCACGCGCTCTCCGGGCCGGGCATGCAGGAAAAATTCCGCGCCGAGAAACCGGTCACCGGCCTGCTCGACATTCTGCAACCACCCAAGGGCGGCCAGCCGGACTGGATGCAAGAATCGGATCTGGACGTGTACGTGGAGCGCTTCGAGCACAGCGGCCTGACCGGACCAATCAACTGGTACCGGGCCATGGACGCGTCCTGGCGGCAGCAAAAAGAGGACGGACGCGAACGCATCCATCCGCCGGCGCTGTTCATCGCCGGCAAGGAAGACCCGGTGATCCAGTTCGCCGGCAAGGCGCTGGAGCGCATGCCGACGATGATGGACGATCTCCGCGAGGTGATATTGCTGGACGATCTGGGTCACTGGATCCAGATGGAAGCGCCCGAGGCGGTGAATAAACACCTGGGCGCCTTTCTCGACTCACTGTGAACCATGTCGGGTTACGGCCTTTGGCCTAACCCGACCTACGGGGGCAGCGCTGTAGGTCGGATTAGCCGCAGGCGTCATCCGACAATCGCAAGCGACCGCTAGTTGATCCGCCGCATCTCGATGCGGCGGTTGCGCTCACGGCCCTGGTCGGTGGCGTTGCTGTCCACCGGGCGGGTGTCGCCGTAACCGCGGGCCTGCAAACGGCCCGGTTCAACGCCCAGATCAATGAGGAAATCGCGTACCGATTCGGCACGCCGCTCGGACAGCGCCTGGTTGTAGTCGTCGGCCCCTTTCGAGTCGGTGTGCCCGGCGATTTCCACTTCGCTGTCGGGGTGCGCCAGCAAGCGTTCCGCCACGCCACGCAGCACGGTCTTGGCGTTAGGCGTGAGGCGCTCGGAATCAAACTCGAAATTGACCCCATGCAGCACCTCCGGCGGCCCCATCGGCACCGGCTTGATCACCAGCCGCTCGCGCTCGATGATCTTGGTGGTGCCATAATCACCACCGCCGAACAACGGGAACGTCAGCCCCACCAGCGCGCGCACATCGCCGAACGGCTCGTTGTGGCTGCCGTCGTCGGAGAAATCCACCACGTAACGCAACTCCGCGCGCAGGCCCATGGAGCCCCAGATCTCGCGGAAGTGCAGACCCGCGCCGGCGTTCAGGTAGCCGTTGGTATCGGTGCCAGCGGTGGAGTCGGTGTAGACACCGCCGCCGCCCACCAGCAAGTAGGGGGACGGCCCTTCGCGGTACATGTAACGCAACGCGTCGGCGCCCGCGCCGTACTGCCAGTGCTGCCCGGAGCCCCGATTGCGCTGCAGGGAGTTACCGAAACCGTTCCACTCCAGATCCCATTTTTCACTGATCTGACGGCCCAGGCCGAAGCGGATACCAGCACCGTAGTCCACGTCAAAGCGATCCGAATCCTCGATCACGTAAATGCCCATGGCGGACGCGTTCCAACCCTGCGGGTCGGTGCGTTCCTCGGCCAGGGCCGGCGTGCAAGCGACAGCGATGGCCAGCGCGGCGGCGGCGCGGCCTTTATTGATCATGGATACCATCTTTTCCCTCTTATCCCCGTTGACGGTGAAGCCGATGGCGCAGCAACCCGGCCGCCACAACCAGTACGGCAAGCAGCCCGGCCAGCGCGCCGGCCAAATCAAGCATGGCAGCGTAGAGCGTTTCACTTTCCTGTTCCAGACGCTGCATGGCGTTGCTTATGGCCATTTTTGTAACCCGTCCGTCGGCTTCACGCTGCAGAATCGAGGCCGGTTGCCGGGAGGAATCCACACGCATGCGCTGCAGTTGCAGACGCACCGCTTCGATCTGTTCGAACACCAAAGCGCGGGCGTCGTCGTCCTTGATGTCGTCACGATGATTGTCCAGCCAGTTGAGGAAACCGGTTTTGTTGAGCAAGTCGTCAAACAGTTGCGTAACGTCGCCGGCCACCCGGTCATCCATGCCGGTGGTGTCCAGTGCCCCCAGACTGACCAGCCAGGCATCCACGCGCGGTATAGAACCCGACGTGCCGGTGCCGCCGGCGCGACCGGACAAGTTGGTGAGCGCCGCCTTCATACGCTGCAGGCCCTGATCGCGAGCAATGCCACGCAGGGTCTGAATGCCGTCGGCCATCACCGCCAGCGGTGCGCGCAGATCGGCGAAGGAGGCGCTCAAATTGCTGGCCTGAAAGCGATCCACCGCCAAGCGGTACTCGCGCACGCCGCGCTGCACCTCGTTCATGGCGGCAAGCAAGGCGTTCAGGGCGGCATCGTCGGTTTCCGGTTTGGGCAGGGTTTCATCGGCGGCGAACGGCGCGCACTGGAAATCCGCGTTGGGGTCCAGCGGGCGCACGGCGGCGGCATAGAGATGCTCGCCGTAATCCGCCAGCAGCGTCACCAGTTCTTCCTCGGCGGCGCGCTCCAGCCAGGTGACCGGGTCGCTGCCGGCCGGGTAGGCGTTGCGCCAGCCCAGCAGGGCGTCATTGATCGCCAGTTCGGTCTGGTACAGACGCGACAGGCAATACATCTGCACGCGATGCACGGCCAGCTCGTCGACAGGCTCGCTTTTGAACAGACGCTCACGGATGTCAGCGTCGAGCTGGCCGCTCTGGTTGGCGAGCCGGTCCACCAGAATCACCGGCACCAGCTCGGAGGCCGGGGTCAGTAGCGCGTCGCGGGCCTCCGGTCCAGGGTCCGGTTGCGGCTCCGGGTCCGGCTGCGGGGCCGGGTCGCGCGGCTGCTCGGCGGTGCCGTCAGCGTCGTCGCTGCCGGACGAGTTGCAGCCGGAGAGCATCAGCAGGGCACTGAAGAGGGCCACCAGGCCCAAACGGAAAAAAGATACTGTCATGGTGTCGCCTTGTTAGTGGTACGATCGTGCAATTAAAAGACAAGGCATACTGCCAAAATATTTAGTGCACATCTGTACTTAATCTGTAACCGGTTCGCACCGGCCTGGCACGCTGGGTATCCTTAGCGCTCATCAAGCCGACCGGGAGCGCGCCATCGACACCCTGCAAGCATCCCTGCCCCTGAGCCTGCTGGCGTTCGCCGCCTGCGTGGCGGTGATCGCCACCGCCGGCGTCAAAATCACCGCCGTGGTGGACGAGCTGGCGGACCGCACCCGGGCCGGGGAAGCGCTGGCCGGCGCAGTGTTATTGGGCGCCACCACTTCGCTGTCCGGAAGCGTGCTGTCGGTGACCGCCGCCTGGAAAGGCCACGCCGACCTGGCCCTGAGCAATGCGTTGGGCGGCATCGCGGTGCAGACCGCCTTCCTGGCGGTGGCTGACATCGCCTACCGGCGCGCCAACCTGGAACACGCCGCCGCGTCCGCCGCCAACCTGATGCAGGGCGCCCTGTTGATCACTCTGATGTCCATTATTCTGGTAGGCACCTTTTCACCGGCGGTGACCGTGTTCGGCATCCACCCGGCCACCCCGGCGCTGCTGGCCATCTATATGTACGGCCTGCATCTGGTGCAACGGGTGCGCGACGAACCCATGTGGCGGCCGGCCCACACCCGGGAGACGCGCGAGGATGTGCCCGAAGAAGACAATCTGCGCCTGTCGCTGCCCCGTCTGTTGCTGGTGTTCCTGGGCCTGGCCGCCCTGCTCGGCCTGTCCGGCTTCGTGCTGGAAGCGGCCGCCAGCGGCGTCGCCCGGCACACCGGCCTGCAGCAAACCACGGTGGGTCTGCTGCTCACCGCCACCGCCACCTCGCTGCCGGAGCTGGTCACCTCGGTGGCGGCGGTGCGTCGCGGCGCCCTGACCTTGGCGGTGGGCGGCATTATCGGCGGTAACGCCTTCGACACGCTGTTCACCGCGGCGTCGGATATCGCCTACCGCGACGGCTCTATTTACGAGCAAATGAACGACGGCCTGCTGCTGTGGGTGTCGCTGTCGATCCTGATGACCGGCTTCCTGCTGATGGGCCTGGTGCGCCGCGAGCAGCACGGCCCCGGCGGCATCGGCTTCGAGAGCCTGGCGGTGCTGGTTCTTTACGGCCTGGGGATCGCTTTGGTGTTGGGTGGCTGAGGCCGACAACCGTATAGTGTCCCTTCGAACTTCTCACCAGGAGAGCCCCTTTGGCGCACGACGATCAGGATTCGCGGGATAAGGACCAGGACGACACGCCCTGGGAAGAAGCCGTCAAACGGGGACGCGACGACGCCCACGAAGATGACGAAGACGACGAGGAGGACGACGAGAGCCACGAAGAACGGGACCGGCGCCGCGAAGCCGCCCTGCCCTCCAAGGCGGCGGCGGTCCACGAGCGCCTGCGCATCAGCGGCGAGCGGGAGCTGGAGCGCGATGCCATGGCGTTGCTGTGGTCGGCGATCGCCGCCGGTATTTCCATGAGCGCTTCGATGGTGGCGCGTGGCCTGTTGCACGCCCATGTGCCGGAGAGCGATGCGGGCTTCTTGATCGAAAGCATGGGCTACACCCTGGGCTTTCTGATCGTGATTCTCGCCCGCCAGCAGCTGTTCACGGAAAACACCGTCACCGCCGTGCTGCCGTTCATGAGCCACCCCACCAAGGGCAATCTGGGTAGCCTGATGCGTCTGTGGGGCGTGGTGTTGGCGGGTAACGTCCTGGGCGCCGGCATCGCCGCCTTCACCTTTCTGCACCTGCCGATGTTTTCCCCGGAAGTGAACGACGCCTTTGTGGCAATCGGCGAGAAAGTGATGGAGAACGACCCGTTCTCCATGTTCTCCAAGAGCATCGTCGCCGGCTGGATGATCGCCACCATGGTGTGGGTGATGCCGTCCGCGGACCAGGCCAAGGCCTGGGTGATCCTGATCATGACCTATGTGGTGGCGATCGGTGAGTTCCCGCACATCATTGTCGGTGCCAGTGAGATTCTCTATCTGGTATTCGAAGGCACCGTGAGCTGGCGGGACTTTTTCCTGCGCTTCGGCCTGCCCACTCTGGCCGGCAACATCATCGGCGGCACCTTTATTTTCGCGCTGATCAGCCATGCCCAAATCCGCAACGACATGGACGTGCAGCGCGAGGGGCGCCGCGGGGCCTGGGGGTTTAGTCGGAAGAAATGAGGGTGGGAGCTTGCCTTGTGGGAGGCTGCCTGGCTCTGTGGGAGCGGCCTTGTGGGAGCGGGCCCTGCCCGCGAAAGGCAAGCCCTGCTTGCCGGCAGGATTCCAGAGGCGCTGTTCTTGTTCTGATGGCGGGCGCGCTTTGATGGCGGGCGCGCTTTGCGCGCCGTGAGGGAGGGATTGGCTCGCTTCGCTCGGGGCTGCGCCCCGTCGCCGTTTGCGGCGACGCCCCTCGCGGCGCTTGCGCCGCTCGGTCGAACGGAGGGTTCGAATCTGATCCGCCCTGACCGCAAATAAAAAAGGGGTCCCGTTTGGGACCCCTTTTTTATTTGGCGGTGAGGGAGGGATTCGAACCCTCGATACGCGTAAACGTATACACGCTTTCCAGGCGTGCTCCTTCAGCCACTCGGACACCTCACCAAAACTGATTGTTACTACCAGTCGGCTGAGCTCTGGTAGTCGCACGCGAGCGTGCTCGTTACTCGGGCTTACGCCCTCGCCCCTTCGGGGCCGTCACCGCTACGCGGCGACGTTCGCTTGCCATACGGCAAGGCGTGGACACCTCACCAAAACGGGCTGTCTCTGAGTCATCATCAGAGGGCGCGTAGGGTACCCGAGGGTCGGCGCTTAGGCAAGCGCGCAGGCGGCACTCAGGCCAAGCCAGCCGAGCAACACGATCTGCGCCAACAGGAAGGCGAAACGCGCCTGCACCAGCCAGTGGTTCACGCCGATCAGATGCACCAGGCTTTGCGCCACCCGGGCGGCAAACACCCAGGGCAGCACGCAGGCGGCCAATTCCACTTTGCCGGCCCAGAGAGCGACCCCGCCCACCACAAGCAGCACTGGCAGCATTTCCAGGGTGTTCAGGTAGGCGCGAGAGAGCCGGTCGAGCAGCCTGGCGGGGTCGTACGCGTAGGGGGGAAACTGGTCGGCCTTGGCCTGGCCGCTGATGACGCGCAGCCCGCGGCCGAGCACCAGTACGGCAAGCAGCAACAGAGCCCAGAGGCCATAGGCAAGCAGGTAAAAAACCGCATCGTGTTCAAGTGTCATGGTTATTAGTCCTGGCAAGGTAAAGACCCTGATACTCGCAGACCACGACGCCTTGGGCATCGGTCGCCTGGGCCAAAATGCCCAGGCTCGCTTTGCCACGCCGTTTCAGGCGCTGGTGAAACCGGCCACTCTCGCCATCGTCGGCCCAGGCGCGGATTTCGATGTCGCCGTGCAGCGGCGCGCGGAACTGCAGGCTGGATTCCACCGCGACCACGTCGACGCTGGCCTCGCCCTCACCCACCGCGGAATCCGCCATCAGCGTGGTGCAGGCCCAGCCGGCCAGGGTGAGCAACGCCGCCTGGCTGCCGGCGAAGAAGGTGCCCTTGTCGTTATGGTTGGGCGCCAACGGCGCGGTCAGGGTAAGCCGTTCGCCGTCGAAGGCGGTGAACCGGAAATCCAGATGGGTGGTGAGCGGTATCGCCGCGCGTACCCGGTCGGCGAGAGCGTCCAGGTCAATCATAGTGGTCCCCGGGGCAGCTCACGCAGGAAGGTTTCCGGCTGTTCATCGGGCAGGTTCTTGAGGGTGCCGGCGGGGGTGCCCAGGTACACGAAGCCCACCACCTGATCTTTGTCGGCGAAGCCGAGGCGCGCCTTGACGGTTTCGTCGTTGGCCAGGTCGCCGGTGCGCCACATGGCACCGATGCCCAGGGCGTGGGCGGCCACCATCATGTTCTGCACCGCCGCGCCCACCGCCAGCACCTGTTCCCAGGCGGGCACCTTGTGGCCTTCGGTGATGTCCGCCACCGCGACAATAATGGTGGGCGCGCGCAGCGCCTTATTGCGGATGTTATTCCGAGCGCACTGGTCCGCCTCCGGTTGTCGGCGCAACAGACGCCATTCCATGATATCGCCGAGGCGCTCACGCTCTTCGCCTTCCAGCACCAGAAACCGCCAGGGGCGCAGCATGCCGTGGTCGGGGGCGCGAATCGCCGCCGCCAGCAATTGTCTGACCTGGTCGGCGGAGGGGCCGGGCTCGGTAAGGCGGGCCACGGAAACGCGGGTGTGGAGCGCGGTCAGTGTGTCCATCGGAACTCCTGTGAACGAACGGTGACGCGCCGTGGATTGTACGGCAAAGCACGCTCGCTTTCCTTGCCGCCGGGCGATCAGTCTTTTTTCTTAACCCACAACTGGGTAAGCTCCGGACAAACCCCATGATTGGCACTGCATGAGTACATCCAAGAACCGCCCCCGCAAGCCCTATCTGGATCCGATGGAGCGCGCGCGCCGGCTGAGCAATTACATCCGCCTGCTTGCCTTCGTGGTGGCGGCGACGATTCTTATGGCCGGGGTCGGCCTGAAGCTTTATCCGTCCCATTATCTGCTCGGCGTGGCGGGCTTGCTGGCCTATCCGTTGCTGGTGCAGACCCTGGTGGTGGTGGGCCAGCGCAAGGACCTGTTGCCGGAGCACTTTTCACCGGTGGTGATGCAACTGGACGCGGCCATCATCGGCATGGCCTGCGCGCTGCTGCACTTCGCAGTGGTGCCGAGCCTGGTGCTGCTGATCATCGTGCACGCCAATGCGGTTAGCAGCGGCGGCCTGCGGCCCTGGCTGCTCAATGTGCTGATGACCCTGGGCGGCGCCGCCCTGGCGTCGTTGCTGCTGGGCGTGCCGCCGACCCCCACCACGGTGCCGTTGAGCCTGTCGGTGCTGTCCCTGGTGGGGCTCGGGCTGTACGTGGGCGCCAGTTCCTTTTACGCCAACCGCCAGGCCCAGTTCCTGCGCCAGGCGCAGATTCGCGTGCGCGAACAGCAGCAGCAGGCGGTGGAGATGTCGCGCAAGCTGGCCAAATATCTGCCGCCGCAAATCTGGGGCTCGCTGTTTTCCGGCAAGCGCGACGCCAAGCTGGAGACCCGGCGCAAACGGCTGACGGTGTTCTTCTCCGACATCAAGGGGTTCAGCGCGATCTCCGAGGAGCTGCCGTTGGACACCCTGACGCGCATGCTCAATACCTATCTGAGCGAGATGACGCGCATCGCCCTGCGCCACGGCGGCACCATCGACAAGTTCATCGGCGACGCGGTGATGGTGTTCTTCGGTGACCCGAAAAGCGAAGGCGCCCAGGAAGACGCCTACCGGTGCGCGTCCATGGCCATCGAAATGCAGCAGCACATGCGCTTTCTGCGCCAGCGCTGGCAGCGCGAGGGCATCACCCAGAAACTGGAAATCCGCATCGGCATCAACACCGGCTATGTGACGGTGGGCAACTTCGGCACCGACAGCCGCATGGACTACACCATTCTCGGCACCGACGTGAATCTGGCCAGCCGTCTGGAATCCGCCTGCCGGCCGGGGCAGGTTCTGATCTCGGAAAGCACCCACGAGCTGATCAAGGACCGGGTGCGCTGCCGCAATGTGGGCGAGGTATCGGCGAAGGGCTTCAGCCGGCCGATCCCGGTGTTCGAGGCCCAGGCGCTGAAACGCAACGCCGGCGGCAAGCAACGCTTCGTGAGCGTCGCCACTACCGGATTCGGCCTGCACATGGATCTGGAGCGCATTCACAACGTGGATAAAAACCGCATACTGAAGGCCCTGGCCCGCTCCGCCTCGGATCTGAAGAAGCGCAAGACCGTGGCCGTGGATTTCGAGACAGAAGGCTTCGCGCTGCACCTTGACTCGGCGAGCCTGGCCGACCGGGACCGGGAGAAGGTGCTGGACGTTATGGGCAAGGCGGCCGCCAAAATCCAGGAACAAGTACGGCTTTGAGCAAGCTGCAAGCCCGTGAGGATAGCGGCGGGCCGCGCCGGGCAGGAACCCGTGGGAGCGGGCCCCGCCCGCGAAAGGGTGCTTTGTGCGAGCGGGCCCTGCCCGCGAAAGGGAGCGAAGCTCCCGGCAGGATACCAGAGACCACTCTAACGACGGCACAATCAGCGTCGCTGGAATCCTGCCGGGTGGCTAAAGCCACCCTTTCGCGGGCAGGGCCCGCTCCCACAAGGCCCGCTCCCACAACGCCGCTTCGTAGCAAGGAGAATCGTCATGGTCGCATCGTCCTCGGGCTGGCTGGCCCGGCTGGAACGCGCCGGCAATCGCCTGCCGCACCCCACCCTGTTGTTCGTCTGGCTATGCCTGCTGATGCTGCCGTTGAGCGCGTTGCTGGCGGTCGGCGGGCTGACCGCCAGCCACCCGCTGGAAGACCGGAGCATCGCGGTGCGTTCCCTGCTGGACGGCGACGGTCTGACCTGGCTGTTCAGCAATATGGTCACCAACTTCACCGGCTTCGCGCCATTGGGCGTGGTGCTGGTGGCGATGCTCGGCCTGGGCATCGCGGAGCATTCCGGCCTGCTGGGCGCCAGCCTGGCGGCGCTGGTGCGGCGCGCCTCACACCGCACACTGGTGGTGACGGTGGCGTTCGCCGGGGTGATGTCGAGCCTCGCCTTCGACGCCGGCTATGTGGTGCTGATCCCGCTTGCCGGGTTCTTGTTTCAGCTGGCCGGCCGCTCGCCGCTGGCCGGTATCGCCACCGCGTTCGCGGCAGTGTCCGGGGGCTACAGCGCCAACCTGCTGCTCGGCCCGGTGGACGCGGTGCTCGCCGGCCTGTCCACGGAGGCGGCGGCAATCGTCGAGCCCGGGCGCGTGGTATCAGCGGCCGGCAACTACTGGTTCATCATGGTCTCCACGGTGCTGGTGACCGCCGTGGTGTCGCTGGTCACGGTGCGCATCACCGAGCCGCGCGTGGCCGACCGCCCCGCCGACAACAACGACGAAGACCTGGCGCCGCACATGGACCGCCGCGCCCTGGGCTGGACCCTGGCGGTGCTGGCGCTCGGTGTGGTGGCGGTGGTGTTACTGGTGGCGCCGGCCGACGCGCCGCTGCGCGGCGAGGACGGCGGCCTGCTGCAGTCGCCGTTCATGTCCTCGCTGGTGGTGCTGATCGCACTGCTGGCCGGGCTGTGCGGCGCCGTGTACGGGCGCGTGAGTGGCCGCTTCCGCTCCGCCGGCGGCATCATCGAGGCGATGGAAACCACCATGAGTTCGATGTCTGGCTATCTGGTGCTGATGTTCTTCGCCGCCCAGTTCGTGGCCTGGTTCAGCTACAGTCAGCTGGGGCTGGTACTGGCCATCAAGGGGGCCGCCTGGCTGGGCGATCTGAACCTGCCGACGGTGGCGCTGCTGCTTCTGTTCGTCGGGCTGGTGGCGCTGATCAACCTGATGATCGGCAGCGCCTCGGCCAAGTGGGGCATCCTGGCGCCGGTGTTCGTGCCCATGCTGATGCTGGTGGGCATCGACCCGGAAGCCACGCAGGCCGCCTACCGGGTGGGCGATTCCAGCACCAACATCATCACACCGCTGATGCCCTACTTCGCCCTGGTTCTGGGCTTTGCCCGGCGCTACCGAAGCGACACCGGCATCGGCACGCTGATCGCTTTGATGCTGCCCTACAGCCTGGCGCTGCTGGCCGGCTGGGCGGTGCTACTGGGCGTGTGGATCGGCTTCGGCTGGCCGCTGGGGGCCGGTTGACGGGAGACCTTGCGGGCGCGGCCTTGTGGGAGCGGGCCCAGCCCGCGAAAGGGCGGTCCCGGACCGCCCGGCAGGATACCAGAGGCGTGGTTGGTGGCATTGTTAGAGATGTCTCTGGTATCCCGCCGGCAAGCTCCGCTTGCCTTTCGCGGGCTGGGCCCGCTCCCACAAGGCCGCTCCGTAGCACGAGCTATTGGCGGATGGTGCGGCGGTTGGTCGGCGCGTCTTCGTAGTCGGAGCGGAACGGGTTGATGTCGAGGCCGCCGCGCCGGGTGAAGCGGCCGTACACCGACAGGTGACGCGGCGCGCACTGGCGCTTCAGGTCGACGAACATCTGCTCGATGATCTGCTCGTGGAAGCCCTGGTGGTTGCGCAGCGAGACCACATAGCGCAGAAAGCTGGCCGGGCTGATCTCGGCGCCGGTGTAGCGCACCTGGACGGTGCCCCAGTCCGGCTGGTTGGTGACCGGGCAGTGGCTGCGCAGCAGGTGGGACACCAGCACGCCGTTGCGCTCCGGTCCCTGCTCGGTGAACAACAGCTCCGGGCGGTATTCGAAATGCTCGAACGCCACGTCCAGATGGTCGACGCTGTCGCCGTGGTCGTCCCAGACCGCGGCGCGGGCCGCTTCCTCCATGCTCATGACGCGCACGTCCACCGGCGCCCCAGCCACCTGGGCCAGATCGCCGGCGATCGCCTTGATCACCGCCTCGCGGGACGCGAACCGGGTGTTGGCGAACGAGTTCAGATACAGCTTCAGCGACTTGGATTCGATGATGTTCGGCGAGATGCACGGCACCACCAGCTCGGCCATCGCCACCACCGGCTTGCCGCGCGGGTTGAGCCAGGACAACTCATAGGCGTTCCAGATGTCCTGGCCGTGGAACGGCAACCGCGGCTCGCCCTCGGCGGCGGTGTCCAGATCCAGGCTCTCGCGCGCGTCCCAACGGGGCACCGGGCACAGCAACGAAGGGGTGTACTGGTCGATGAAAGCGCTGGTGCGGCCCAGCGGTGTGTCGTTGAGAAAGCTCATGTCGATTACCCGCGAATTCCGGTGCCCCGCCGCAGCAGCCACAGCGCCAGCACGAAGAACACTACCGTAAAGGCGAAGATAGCACCCAGGGAAGCGTAAACGTTGACGTCGCTCACACCCAGCACCCCGTAGCGGAAGGCGTTGACCATATAGACGATGGGGTTCACCAGGGTCACGGTGCGCCAGAACTCGGACAGCAGATCGATGGAATAGAACACCCCGCCCAGGTAGGTCAGCGGCGTGAGAATAAAATTGGGAATGATGCTGATGTCATCGAAATTATTGGCGAAGATGGCGTTGATAAAGCCGCCCAGCGCGAACAGCGCCGACGTCATCGCCACCACCAGCAGGGTGATCCAGGCGTGCTGCACGTTCAGATCGGTAAAGAACAGGCTCACGGTGGTGACGATGCCGCCCACCATGATGCCACGCACCATGCCGCCCACCACGAAACCGGACAGAATCACGAACGGCGACATCGGCGACACCAGCATCTCCTCGATGGAGTGCTGGAACTTGGTGGAGAAAAACGAACTCACCACATTGCCGTAGCTGTTCTGAATCACGCTCATCATGATCAGGCCGGGCACGATGTACTGCATGTAATCGAAGCCGCCCATCTCGCCGATGCGGCTGCCCACCAGATTGCCGAAGATCACGAAATAGAGCGTCATGGTGATCGCCGGCGGCAGCAGGGTCTGCGGCCAGATGCGCAGGAAACGGCGTACTTCCTTGGTGACGATGGTCAGGAAAGCGACCCATTGCTGATGCAACGTCATGAGGCGTTCTCCTGCTGTGGGTTCTGCCCGGGCAGGTTCTGTTCCACCAGGCGCACGAACAACTCCTCAAGACGGTTGGCTTTGTTACGCATGCTCATTACTTCGAAATCCTGCTCTGCCAGGGCCACGAACAGCCGGTTCAGGCTTTGCGTCTTCGGCACCGCCACTTCCAGGGTGCCGGCGTCGCGCAGATGCACCTCGAACCCGGGCAGCTCCGGCGCCCGCTCCACCGGCCGGGCCAGATCCAGAATAAAGGTTTCCACCTGCAGCTTTTCCAGCAGCGACTTCATATCGGTGTTCTCGACAATGCGGCCGTGATCGATGATGGCGATACGGCGGCACAGGGACTCCGCCTCTTCCAAATAGTGGGTGGTGAGAATGATGGTGCGGCCTTCGTTGTTCAGGCCAATCAGGAAATCCCACATGGAACGGCGCAGCTCAATATCCACCCCGGCGGTGGGCTCGTCGAGAATCAACAACTCCGGCTCGTGGACCAGGGCGCGGGCGATCATCAGCCGGCGTTTCATACCCCCGGACAGGGAGCGGGCCTGGTTCTTGCGTTTGTCCCACAAGCCCAGCTTGCGCAGATACTTCTCCGCGCGTTCCCGCGCCAGCGGCGCCGGAATGCCGTAGAAGCCAGCCTGGGTGACGACGATGTCGAACACCTTCTCAAACTGGCTGAAGTTGAATTCCTGGGGCACCACGCCGATTTTCTGCTTGGCCAGTTCGCGCTCCTGGTCCAGGGAGTGGCCCAAGATGGTGACTTCGCCGCCGGTCTTGTTGACCAGCGAACTGACGATGCCGATGGTGGTGGACTTGCCGGCGCCGTTGGGCCCCAGCAGCGCGAAGAAATCACCCCGCTCCACGGTCAGGTCGATGCCCTTGAGCGCCTCGACACCGTTGGCGTAGGTCTTGGTGAGATTACGAAGGGTCAGGGCAGACAAACATCACCTCGCCGGCTGCGGAAAAGAAGCAAACAACACAGATGGGGGCACCAGGGCACGATTCAAGCCAGCCCGAACACTCAGGGCCCGGGGGCGTCCAGCGCCAACTCCCGATGGCCATGGTGGCCGCGCCATACCCAGTGCATGCGCGCATCCTCGAACCACACCCACAGCCCTTCCATCATCCACGGCCAGTGTTCCTCGTCGATGGCGTCGCGGCCTTCCAGCTCCGCCACCAGCACGGCGAGAATGGTGTCATGGGTCACGTGGACCGCCAGTGAGCCCGGCTCCGGCTCGCGCTGGTACAGATAGGCGGCCAGCTTGGCGCGGCCCGCCGCCGGCGACAACATGCCTTCGAACGGGGTTTTCAGGTGCTGGTTGAGAAAGCTCAGCGCCCCCATTTTGAGAAAGGTCGGGCCCACCCGGTTAATGTCTTCCACGTAACACCCCGGTTCCACCAGGGTCGGGTCGGTGACCACCTCCGGCAGCGCCTCGATCAAACCGGCTTGCAGAGCGCCTTCCGCCATGGCGGTGGCGGTGTCCACACAACGACCCACCGGGCTGGAATAGAACGCCTGCACCGGACGCTCCAGACGCGCGCCCCACTCACGGGCCATCGCCACGCCTTCCGCGGTGAGCGGCAGACGGTAATCGGCGAAGCCGTTCTTGGCCAGCTCGCGCACCGAGTGGCGAGTCAACAGATGGGCCGGCCGGTGGGCCGGAAGCAGACTGATCGCATCGTGAAGGCGGGGGTGTAATCGGGCCATGGTCCCTCTCTAAGACTGTGCCATCTTACGGGCCAGGGGTGGCGCTGCCAACCTTGTGGGAGCGGGCCCTGCCCGCGAAAGGGAGCGAAGCTCCCGGCAGACACCGTAGGTCGGGTTAGCGAAGCGTAACCCGACAACAGCGGCAGGCGTAGCACCCAACGAGCGTCGGGTTACGGCCTTTGGCCTAACCCGACCTACGAGTGGAGCCAGCCGCCAAGCGGTGTTACGAAGCAACAATTGTGGGAGCTTGCCTTGCAAGCGAATGGCCGGCGGCGGCGCCTTTCGCGGGCGGGGCCCGCTCCCACAAGCCCCCTCCCCTGTTTAAGGGATACCAGCCGCCGGTCTCCCGTGATGTATTGCCCCGATTCAAAAAACAACCGGGGGAATCACCATGCAGCAGGTAGGCGCGCCGCGAGCGTCACGCTTTAAGCGTTTTATTGTCACGGGGCCGGCGCTGGTGGCGCTGTTGGCCGCCGATCCGGCGCCGGCGCAAACCTTTATCGACGCCGGCGATCAGGAGATTGTCGATAACACGGCGCAAAGCACGCAGCCCAACCCCTGGGACACCGGCTTCCTGCAGGTCGACGGCACCCTGACCATCGGCGAGGCGGGCGGTGTCACCAGCTCCATCACTTACGTGGGCGGCGACCCCGCTGCCGCCAACCCCGCCCGGGTCGACGTGGCGGGCAGTGGCGCGCAATGGACAATCACCGACGGGCTCTTCGTCGGCGATCTCAACGACGGCGGCCTGACCGTTGGTGCCGGCGGCACCGTGTCCAACCACTACGGTATCGTCGGCAGCAGCGACGGCGTGCTGGGGACCGTCGACGTGGCCGGCCAGAACGCCCTGTGGGAAAACAGCAGCACGCTCTCCATCGCCAACTACGGCCAGGGGGAGATGACCGTCGGCGCCGGCGGCACGGTCACCAACACGATCGGCTATATCGGTGGGTTCGCCGGTTCCAACGGCGTGGTGACCGTAAGCGGGGCCCAGGCGCTTTGGCAGAACAGCGCCGATCTGGTGGTGGGCAGCGCCGGCACCGGCACGTTGAACATCGGCGCCGGCGGCACGGTCACCAACCTCAATACCTTTGTAGGCAGCTTCGCCGACGGCGACGGCGCCGTGCTGGTGGACGGCGACAACGCCAGCTGGCAAAACGACGGCGCGCTGATCGTCGGCGCCCAGGGCAGCGGTGCCGTGGATATCAACAACGGCGCCGTGAACAGCCAGAGCGGCACCATCGGCAACGCCGCAGGCGCCGACGGCCGGGTCCGCGTCGCGGGCGCCACGGCCAGCTGGGACAGCACCGGAGCCATCGTGGTGGGCTACGAAGGCACCGGCGAACTGCGCATCGAAGACGGCGCCCGGGCCTCGTCCGGCGCAGTGATCGTCGGCGCCACGGCGTCCGGCTCTGGCGCCCTCACCCTGGGCGGCACCGCCTCCGCGCGGGGCACCCTGGAAACCGGCGTGGTACAAAAACAGGACGGCGCCGGCACCGTCACTTTGGACGGCGGCCTCCTCCGGGCCACCGCCGACGAAGCGGATTTTCTGAGTGGCTTCAGCGCCGGGGAGGTGCAAATCGGCGCCGGCGGCGCCTGGTTCGATAACAACGGCCACGACGTCGGCATTCAAGCCGACCTGCAGGGCGTCGGCGCGTTCACAAAAATCGGCGCCGGCGCCCTGGTGCTGTCCGGCGCCAATACCTACCAAGGCGCCACTAACGTGGAAGCCGGCACCCTGATCGTGAACGGCGGCCTCGCCTCGTCCACTCTGACCATTGATAACGGCGCCGGCCTGGGCGGCACCGGCACCGTCGGCACCACCAGCCTCGGCGCCGGCAGCACGCTGGCGCCGGGCAATTCGATCGGCACGCTCACCGTGGACGGTGATTTGACCTTCGACAGCGGCACCACCTACCAAGTGGAAGTGGCCCCCGACGGGTCCAGCGGCGATCGCGTCCAGGTCACCGGGCAGGCCCACCTTAACGGCGCCGACGTGGCGCACATTGGCAACAACGGCAACTACCGGCCCGCCGCGGTCTATACCATTCTCAGCGCCGACGGCGGTGTCGACGGCACCTTTGGCGGTGTCACTTCCGACTACGCCTTTTTGGTCGCCGACCTGTTCTACGACGCCAACAATGTCTACCTGCAACTGGCCCGCGACACCTACGCCAGCTTCGCCGACCGGGCCGTCACCGACAATCAGATCGCGGTGGCCGGCAACGCGGAAAAGCTGGGCCCCGGCAACGAGGTTTACAGCGCTCTGCTCGCCCTTCCCGATGATGACGCCCTGATTCAGGGCGCCTTCGACCGGCTCGCCGGTGAAATTCACGCATCCACCCGCAGCGCTCTGATCGAGGACAGCCGCTTCCTGCGCGACACCGCCGGCGAGCGCCTGCGCGCCGCCTTCCAAGAGCGCCCCGCCGGCACCGTGGTGTGGAGCCGGGCCTATGGCAACTGGGGGGAAACCGACCGCGACCACGGCGGCGCCGCGTCGATGGACCATTCCAGCGGCGGCCTGTTCATCGGCGCCGACGCGCCCGTCAACGAGACCTGGCGGCTCGGCCTGCTGGCCGGCGCCGGCCAGACCTCCGTGGACATTGACCACCGCGACGCGTCCGGCAGCAGCGACGACTACCACCTGGGGCTGTACAGCGGCGGGCGCTGGCAGGCGCTGCGCCTCACCGCCGGGCTCGGCTACACCTGGCACGACATCGAAACGGACCGCCGCGTGGCGTTCGACAACTTCGACGAGACCCTGCGCGGCGACAACCGCGCCGATACCGTGCAGCTCTTCGGCGAGGCGGGGTATCGGCTGGATACCGGCGCCGTCGATCTGGAGCCCTTTGTCGGCCTCGCCCGGGTGCGCCTGAGCAGCGACGGCAGCGACGAGGACGGCGGCGCGGCCGCCCTGCACGACGACGGTGACAGCACCGACACCACCTTCAGCACACTGGGGCTGCGCGCCGCCACCGACCTGGGTATCGCCGGCGTGTCGGCCCGGTTGCACGGCACCCTGGGCTGGCGCCACGCCTTCGGCGACACCGAATCGGAAGTGACTCAGAGGTTCGCCGGCGGCGAGGCGTTTACCGTCAGGGGCGTGCCCATCGCGGAGGACGCGGCGGTCGTCGAGGCCGGCCTGGATCTGGGGCTCTCCGAGCGCGCCACCCTGGGCGTCAGCTACGGCGGTCAGTTCGCTGGCGACCGCCGCGACCACGGCCTCGGCGCCCGCTTCGAGATGCGGTTCTAAGCCCGCTCAGCGGCCCGCGCCGGGGGTGGCTGCTCCAGCAAGGTCGAGGCCCGCTCTTGGTGGGAGCGGGCCATGCCCGCGAAAGGAGCGAAGCCCCGGCAGGATTCCAGAGACTTTTCTCTCAAGAGAGCCCGCACCGGGATCGGGTGTGCCCGTCCAGGACACGCCGCGAGTACTTCCATGTAGATACTCTGTTAAAAATCAAGCTTTCAGATGCTCTTCACTGAAGAGCATCGCTGAATCAAAAGCAGTCTCTGTCTGTATGCAGGCCCACAA
>Ga0207900_100082_pt1 | contig 75224 bp, 73 predicted proteins | sample LinPmetageLP39_FD_184052 | JGI IMG/M metagenome (GOLD analysis project Ga0207900, IMG submission 184052) | Marine viral communities from the Pacific Ocean - LP-39 (SPAdes) | ecosystem: Environmental > Aquatic > Marine > Oceanic | place: Pacific Ocean | collected 2010-06-14
TTACAACCAGCAACGGCCTCATACGTTCAACGGTGGTATATCGCCGGTAGTAGCCGAAGAAAAACTTATAATACTGTCCGGGATCAGTTGACCACTACACATTGAGCATTACCTCTTCAGCAAGCTGATAAGGCATTGTAGCTCTTGACCAACGTTTCGGCTGCTCGGAGTAAACCTGATTGCAGTTTTCGTGAAACTTCGCCAAGACTTCAATATCTGACCACTACTGCGGATAAAGGTCTTCACTGCGGCAGCACTCGCTCAGTTCTGTCTCTTAGAGACTGGGGTGCGATAGCACCCGCCAGGTTACTTCTGCTGGCGAATTGTAATTCCGAAAGCAGAAACACCAATCCCCGGCGGGCCGGGGATTGGTGTTAGCGCAAGAAGCTAATAATTGAGGTCAAGCAAAAATGTTAGCTTGAACCCTATTATTACTTAGCGGCAACCAGAAGGAATGTGGCTATCATCAAGCGTACCAGTACACGTCCAGCGAGAAATCTGGCCAGAACCTGTAACAGTTGGGGTCAGGACCAGGGTGTCGCCGGAGATCGCACCGTCATCAAAGGTTACAGTAATGCCACCAGCACCTGTTACAACCACATCACCCGCACCAAAATACTTACCTTCGAGCAGCTGCGCAGACGCGATAGTCGTAGCACTGGCAGCAGCCGCACCAGCTGTCGCAGAGTCAACCGCAATATCTGCCTGCAGACCAGCGGTCGCTTTCAGGCCTTCAGTTGCTTGGGCACGCGCCGTGTAATCTTGGTAAGCTGGTAGTGCAATAGCAGCCAAAATGCCGATGATCGCGATCACGATCATCAGTTCGATAAGAGTAAAACCTTTTTGAGCTTTCATTTAGTTCTCCATTCATATTTGAGATAGCCCTGCGGCTTGCCAACAAAAAGCAATTATCAGGCCAACCAAGAAAATCAAGAGCAAACCCGGTCCCACCTTGGATCCATTGCGCGCCTAACCTGCTAAGAGCGCCCCCAGACGTCGTTTTGTGACCATATTCGTCACTCTTACCCAGCACTAAAAAGCCCAGTCGCTATCTGACTTTCCGTGCAAGCCAACCAAGACCTATACTATAGTGAAGTTAAAATTCGCGCCTTGTATCAGAGATACGGACTCCCCATGGAAAACCCTTCCCTATCTGGCCTAGCCAGACGCATCGTGCAAGACGAGCTGCTTGATGCAGCAGTCGCGGCGAAAGCCACCCAGCAAGCTAGCCAAGATAAAATCCCTTTTATTACCTATTTGGTACAAAAGAAGCTCGCTAGTTCGCGCGACTTGGCCATGGTGTGTGCGGAAGAATTTGGCTATCCCTACTTTGATCTCTTAGCGATAGACAAGGAAGCACAGCCTCAGGATCTTGTTAGCGAGAAACTGATACGCCAACACAGCGTTTTGCCATTATTCAAGCGTGGCTCTCGCCTTTACCTGGCCACTTCAGACCCAACGAACCAGCAGGCTCTCAGCGACATCCAGTTCAACACAGGTCTAATGACGGACGCAGTCATTGTCGAAGATGACAAACTACATTTAGCAATAGAAAAATTTCTAGACAGCCCCACAGGTGGCCTGGGCGACATGTCTGATGCAGACCTGGATGATTTGGACATTCAGTCCGTCACTGATGACGACAAAAAGGACATGTCCAATGACTCCGACGACGCTCCAATCGTTCGCTTCGTCAATAAAATGCTACTGGACGCAGTGCGCATGGGGTCATCCGACTTGCACTTTGAGCCGTATGAAAAGGCATACCGGGTTCGCTTCCGCACCGACGGTATTTTGCACGAAGTTTCCAAGCCCCCCCAACAGCTGGGCGTTCGTATAGCAGCAAGATTGAAAGTCATGTCATCTATGGACTTAGCAGAAAGACGAAAACCACAAGATGGCCGTATCAAACTGAAAATATCAAAAAACAAAGCTATAGACTTTCGCGTGAACACCCTGCCCACCCTTTGGGGTGAGAAAGTCGTACTGCGTATTCTCGACTCGGAAAGCGCCAAGATGGGCATTGATGCGCTGGGCTACGAGGCAGACCAGAAGCAGATGTACATGGCGGCACTGGAAAGACCTCAAGGCATGATTTTGGTAACCGGCCCCACCGGTTCAGGTAAAACGGTCTCGCTCTACACCGGTTTAAACATTCTAAACACCGTAGAACGCAACATATCTACCGCTGAAGACCCGGTAGAGATCAACCTTGAAGGTATTAACCAGGTTAACGTCAACCCCAAACAGGGGCTGGATTTTGCTAAAGCCCTACGCGCTTTTCTCCGGCAAGACCCAGACATCATCATGGTGGGTGAGATCCGTGACCTGGAAACAGCAGAGATTGCCATCAAGGCAGCCCAAACAGGCCATATGGTGATGTCTACTCTGCACACCAACAGCGCTGCAGAGACACTGACGCGGCTGCGCAATATGGGCGTGCCGTCCTTCAATATTGCCACCTCAGTCAACCTGATTATCGCGCAGCGCTTGGCTCGTCGACTTTGCAAGAGCTGCAAGAAACCAATGGAGGTACCACGCGACACCTTGCTGGAGGAAGGCTTTGCAGCGGACAAAATTGATGCAGGCGTTACAATTTTTGGACCAGTGGGTTGCGAAAACTGTAAAGATGGTTATAAAGGGCGTGTAGGTATCTATGAAGTCGTCAAAATAACCCCAGCCATGCAGCGTATTATCATGGAAGACGGCAATTCTATTCAGATTTCTGAAGTAGCCCAGAGTGAGGGTTTTAGAAGCTTGCGCCAGTCCGCCCTGATGAAAGCAGAAGAGGGCGTTACCAGCCTGGCGGAAGTTAACCGAGTGACCAAGGATTAAGTCATGGCGCAACAAGCAGCACTAAAAAAGAATCCTGCAGCCGCCAATAAAAAGGCCAAGGAAGAAAAGCTCTACCCATTCAAATGGGAGGGTAAAGACCGGAAAGGCACCAAGATCACCGGCGAAATTCAAGGCTCAAATGCGGCGTTAATCAAGAACCAGCTAAGAAAGCAGGGTATTCTTGTAACCAAAATCAACAAAAAATCGACGCTTTTTGGCAAACGCGCAAAAAAGATCAAGCCACTTGATATCGCCTTCTTTACTCGTCAACTGGCAACTATGATGGAGTCTGGTGTCCCCATCATCCAGGCTTTTGAAATCATTGCCGAGGGAGCCGAAAACCCCAATATGGCCCAGTTGGTCAACGAGGTGAAAGTTGATGTGGCTGCAGGTAATACCTTGGCAGACTCGCTACGCCAACATCCTAAATATTTTGACGATTTGTTCTGCAACCTAGTCGAATCCGGCGAACAGTCAGGTCGATTAGAGTCGCTTTTGGATCGCATTGCGACCTACAAAGAGAAAACAGAAGCTCTTAAAGCTAAAATCAAAAAAGCGATGACTTATCCTGTTTCAGTAGTATTGGTTGCGGTCATTGTCACTGCGATCATGCTGCTTAAAGTAGTGCCGAGTTTTCAGGACGTTTTTTCCAGCTTTGGCGCGGAGCTCCCAAGCTTCACTCTTTTTGTAATTGGTCTTTCAGAATGGCTTCAGGCTTGGTGGTTTGTCGCTCTCATTGCGATCATCGTAGGCGGTTACATATATGGTAAAGCACATACGAAATCAAAAAAACTAAGGGATGCTGAAGATCGTGCTTTGCTAAAGGCTCCTATAGTCGGCGATATAATTTATCAAGCGGCCGTGGCAAGGTATGCACGAACACTTTCCACTACTTTTGCCGCCGGCGTACCCTTGGTTGAAGCACTTGACTCAGTCGCCGGCGCCGCAGGTAACGTAGTTTTCTACAACGCCGTCATGAAGATCAAAGAAGATGTCTCCGCGGGTTCACAGCTCAATTTCTCTATGCGCGCAACAAATGTTTTTCCATCATTAGCTGTACAAATGGCAGGCATCGGCGAAGAGTCCGGCAACCTCGACGGGATGCTAGAGAAGGTAGCCGACTACTATGAAGCAGAGGTTGATAACAAAGTCGACAACCTTACCACCCTGCTTGAACCGATGATCATGTGCGTGCTCGGCGTTTTGGTCGGCGGCCTCATCATCGCCATGTACCTTCCCATCTTCCAGCTCGGCAACGTCGTATAACGCATGCAAATTCTCGACTACCTGGCCAGCCAAGCGCTGGCCTTTATTTTGCTCGCAGGCCTGCTGGGCCTGATCATCGGCAGCTTCCTCAACGTGGTCATCCATCGCCTGCCCAGAATGATGGAGGCGCAGTGGCTGCAGCAAAGCCGTGAGATGCTGGAGCTGGAGTCACCAGAGGCAGAACAGACGACCTACAACCTGATATTGCCGCACTCCCACTGCCCTCATTGCAAGACCGAGATCAAGCCCTGGCAAAACCTGCCGGTGATCAGTTACCTGCTGCTCAGAGGCCGTTGCGGGCAATGCAAGGAGACGATCAGCGCTCGTTACCCCCTGGTTGAACTGCTTACCGCTGGGCTATCAATGCTGGTCGCATGGCAGTTTGGCTTCGGTTGGCCGGCGGCGGGCATGCTGGTGCTGACCTGGGGCTTGATCAGTCTTAGCATGATTGACGCGGACACCCAGTTACTGCCGGACGTACTCGTCCTGCCGTTGTTATGGCTAGGGCTGATTGCCAATAGTTTTGGTACTTACACCTCTCTGGACGAAGCGCTCTGGGGCGCCGTGGTCGGTTACCTCAGCCTATGGTCAGTTTATTGGGTATTCAAGCTGGTGACCGGTAAAGAAGGCATGGGCTATGGCGATTTCAAGCTGCTGGCTATGCTCGGTACATGGGGTGGCTGGCAAATTCTGCCACTGACTATCCTTATGTCATCGCTGGTCGGCGCTATTCTTGGCATCATCATCCTGAAGACGCGCGGACAGGACAATGCAACCCCACTGCCCTTCGGGCCTTACCTGGCTATAGCAGGCTGGATTGCACTCATCTGGGGTGAGACAATCACCAGCAGCTATATGCAGTTCGCTGGCTTCTGAGCCAGCGTAACGCCGCTGCAGACGGCACTTCGCATTATCATCTTGAATCCACACGCCCGGAAATAGCTGTTGCCCGTTATGAGTATGATCATAGGATTGACTGGCGGTATCGGTAGCGGCAAGTCAGCCGCAGCCAACCATTTTGCGACAGAGCACGGCATTCATGTGGTAGATGCCGATCTCAAGTCACGGGTGGTGGTAGAGCCAGGCAAACCGGCCCTGGCGCACATTGTTGATCGCTTTGGTGATGACATATTGCTGCCGGACGGCAACCTCGACCGAGCGGCATTACGCCAGCGTATTTTCAGCGACGCTGATGAGCGTATCTGGCTCGAATCCTTACTGCATCCACTGATTCGCGAAGAGACCCTGCGCGACCTCAACAGCGCGACCTCGCCCTATGTGCTCCTGGTTTCGCCGCTACTGATTGAGTCAGGGCAGCACCACCTGACCAGCCGGGTCATAGTGGTAGACGTGCCTGAGGCGCTGCAGCTCGCCAGGACGGCTACGCGCGACCAGGTTTCCGAAGATCAGGTGAAAGCTATCATGCAAGCACAGTCGCAGCGCGAAGCCAGGCTCAGCCAGGCCCACGACATCATTACCAATGATCGTGATCTGGCCCACCTGCACGAGCAGGTCAACACATTGCATCAGCAGTATCTGGCTATGCTGCAGGAGAAAAACCCATGACCCTGAATGTTGAATGTCCAACCTGCAAGGCACCCGTCACCTGGGACGCCAGCTTTCCTGACCGCCCCTTCTGTTCACAGCGCTGTCGCTTGATTGACCTGGGCGCCTGGGCTTCTGAAGAACATGTCATCCCCGGCAATGAGCAGGAACAGGACGTGTTTTCCGAAGACCTGTCCCGGCAATGATCCCATACCGCCCAACGCCCTCGGCACACTGATGCGCCGCATTCACGTGATGGCCGGAGTTATCGTAGACCCGGCCGGCAATATACTAATCGCCAAGCGCCCTGACAGTAGCCACCAGGGCGGATTGTGGGAGTTTCCGGGTGGCAAGCTGGAGTCGGACGAAGAGCGCCTTGCAGGGCTGAGTAGGGAGCTGCAGGAGGAGCTGGGCATCCAGGTTATTGAAGCTCACCCACTGATAGACATCCGCCATGACTATACCGACAAGTCCATTCGGCTGGATGTATGGAAGGTCACTGCTTTTTCGGGTGAGGCACACGGTGCCGAGGGCCAGCCGGTGCGCTGGGTACCGCCACAGACACTGTCTGATTTTGACTTTCCGGCAGCCAACAAGCCCATCGTGATCGCAGCGCAGCTGCCTGATCAGTACCTGATCACACCGGACACCGACGAACAATCGCTGTTGGCTGGACTGGAGCAGGCCAAGGCTAATGGCATTCGCCTCGTGCAACTACGTCAGACCCAACTGGACTGCGCCGCGTATCGTGATCTGGCGGTCAAGGTGCTGGAGCGCTTTGGTGACCACTTTCAATGGCTGCTCAAAGGCGACAATCCGCCAACCTGGCCCGACGCTGGCTGGCATCTCACCAGTGCCCAGCTACGCCGCCTATGGCAGCAGCGCGCACAACAAGCGAAGCCAGGCAACAAACTAATGGCCGCCTCTTGCCACAATGCGGAAGAATTGCAGATGGCGATGGAGCTGGGCATCGACTTTGTAACGCTATCGCCTATTGCTGCGACCCAAAGTCATCCAGGCAGCGAGCCATTGGGCTGGGCGGCTGCAGAGCAACTGATGCAAGCGGCAACTCTGCCAGTCTACCTGCTCGGGGGTATGACGCCTGAACATCTCGACCAAGCGCGCAACTGCGGCGCGCAGGGTGTAGCCGGCATCAGCGCGTTCTGGCCAGACACGCACTAAAACCAACGTTATTCAACCTCAACTACCCTCAGCTCTTTCGGCATGCTGAAGACGATATTCTCTTCCTGCCCGGCCAACTCTTCAGCACCGGTGGCACCTTGCGCATGCAGATGCTGAATAACCTGGCGCACCAGCACGTCAGGCGCGGACGCACCCGCCGTCACGCCGATATTGTTTGCCATAGCCAACCACTGCGGCTGAATCTCATCAGCCCCATCAATCAAATAAGCTGGCGTACCCATACGCTCAGACAACTCACGCAGACGGTTGGAGTTGGAGCTATTCGGGCTACCCACCACCAGTACAAGATCACATTCGCGGGCTAGCTGCTTGACCGCATCCTGACGATTCTGGGTGGCGTAGCAGATATCATCCTTGCGCGGCCCATCGATAGCGGGGAAGCGACTACGCAGCGCATCAATCACCCGCGCCGTATCATCCATGGACAAGGTGGTTTGCGTTACAAAGGCCAAGCGCTCCGGATCTTGTATTTGCAACTTGGCGACGTCTGCTTCGTCCTCAACCAGATAGATTTTGCCACCCCTAGCCTCGTCATACTGGCCCATGGTGCCCTCAACTTCGGGATGACCGGCATGGCCAATCAGCACGCACTCGCGGCCGTCGCGACTGTAACGCGATACTTCCATGTGAACCTTGGTCACCAGCGGGCAAGTCGCGTCAAACACCTTAAGGCCGCGGTCGGCCGCTTCCTGGCGCACAGCCTGAGAAACACCGTGTGCGCTGAAGATAACAATGACATCGTCTGGCACCTGATCAATTTCTTCGACAAAAATCGCGCCACGACTACGCAGGTCTTCAACCACAAATTTGTTATGCACCACTTCATGACGCACATAAATGGGCGGGCCAAATACTTCAAGAGCGCGATTAACGATCTCGATGGCGCGATCAACGCCGGCGCAAAAGCCGCGGGGGTTAGCCAATTTGATCTGCATAGGTACCTCGGGAGGAAAAGGCGAGTGTCGCTGGATTATTCGTCATCGCAACGTCGAATGCGGTTAGGCGACTAACAACAGAAAGCGGCCTGCTCAGGCCGCCTGTACATTGATGATTTCCACATCGAAGGTAATCACCTTACCCGCCAGTGGGTGGTTAAAGTCAACCTCAACCACCTGATCGTGGATGGTTTTCACTACACCGGGTAGCTCACCGCCAGCCGCATCCCGAAAGATAACCAATAGACCTTCTTCCAGCTCCATTTCGTCGAATTGATCACGCGGGATAGTTTGCAGGTTCTGCGGATTACCAGGACCGAAACCGCGCTCAGGCTCGATTTCAAAACCGCGCTTGTCGCCCGCCTTCAAGCCAAAAATAGCCTGCTCAAAACCCGGCAACAAGCTGCCATCGCCTACCTTGAAGGTGGCTGGCTGCTTATCTAGCGTGCTATCGACCACATCGCCATTAGGCAATTTCAGCGTAAAGTGCAAGGTAACCAGTGTGTCGTGGTTGATGCGCAGATCAGTCATGTGGGTACCTCAATGTAAATTTTACGTGACGTGAGGGGCTGTTTGGGCTGAGCCTCTAACAGCGACACCAGCTACTTCTAGCTTCTAGCTTCTAGCTTCTAGCTTCTAGCTTTGGGACGACTTCTTACCCACAAACATATCCAGTATCAGGCAGGCTGCGCCGACCGAGATAGCGCTGTCGGCAATATTGAACGCCGGGAAGAACCAATCCTGTTGCCAATGCACCAGAATAAAGTCGATCACGTGCCCCAATACCACTCGATCATACAAATTGCCCAGCGCACCACCCAGGATCAGTGCCAGTGCGACGGCCTCCAGCCGCTTACTGCGATCCAGCCGAGACAACCAGACGCAGAGCACAACACTGACCACCACCGCAATCGCGGCAAACAACCAACGCTGCCAGCCTGCGGCATCAGCCAGAAAGCTGAAGGCGGCACCCGTGTTGTAGGCCAGGGTGAAGCTGAACAGGTCCGGGATCACCGGTACCTGTTGATACATGCCCAGATTACTGACAGCAATCCATTTGGTCAGTTGGTCCAGCGCGATTACCACCAGCGATAGCCAGAGCCACCCCAGGCTACCTTTGTTGGCTTCAGGCATGCTGACGCACCTCACCAGCCCCTTCGATATTGTCTACGCAGCGACCACAGATCTCCGGGTGCGCCGGGTTAACACCCACGTCTGAGCGGAAGTGCCAGCAACGAGCGCACTTGGCTTCGACCGACTTGAGAATGCGCAGCTTGAGCCCTGGTAGCTCAGTCGCTACCGCGTCATTGGTCGCGTCTGCCAGTGGCGCCAGCGTGGCCTGAGAGGTAATGAGTACAAAGCGCAGCTCATCACCCAGCTTCGCCAACTGCTCACTCAAGGCAGACTCTACGTACAGCGTCACCTCGGCCTCAAGGTTGCCGCGAATCGCCTTGGCGCTACGCAGATTTTCCAACTCTTTGTTTACCGCCTCTTTAACACCCATGACGGTAGCCCAAAACTCGCGACCCAGGTTCTGATCAGCCGGCAGCTCTGCCAAGCCGTCGTACCAGGTGTTCAACATGACCGAGTCATTATGCTCACCGGGCAAATGTTGCCACAACTCTTCCGAGGTGAAGGACAGCACTGGCGCAATCCAGCGCACCAACGCCTCAGCGATGTGGTACAGCGCAGTCTGGCAAGAGCGACGGGCAATACTATTGGCCTGCGTGGTGTACTGACGATCCTTGATGATATCCAGATAGAAACCGCCCAACTCCTGCACGCAGAAATTGTGTACTTTCTGGTAAACGTTCCAGAACTTGTAGGTGTCGTAGGCTTCAACGATTTCCGCCTGCAACAGGCGCGCACGATCGACAGCCCAGCGGTCCAGATCCAGCATCTGCTCTGCAGGCAGCGCATCCACTTTCGGATCAAAGCCATTCAGATTCGAAAGCAGGAAGCGCGCGGTATTGCGGATGCGGCGGTAGGCGTCGGCACTGCGCTGCAAAATCTGGTCAGATACCGCCATTTCACCGGAATAATCGGTAGACGAAACCCACAGACGCAGAATATCGGCGCCCAAGGTGTCGTTCACTTTCTGTGGTGCGATGGTATTACCCAGCGACTTGGACATCTTGCGGCCATTCTCGTCGACCGTGAAACCATGGGTCAGCAAACCGCGATAGGGCGCGTGCCCATCAATCGCACAGCCGGTCAGCAACGAGGAGTGGAACCAGCCACGATGCTGATCAGAACCTTCCAAGTATAGGTCGGCCAAGGGCCCCTGCTGATGCCCCATCGGATTGGAGCCACGCATCACGTGCCAATGGGTGGTGCCGGAGTCGAACCACACGTCCAGGGTATCGCTGATCTTGTCGTACTGTGCAGCCTCATCCCCCAACAATTCACTCGCATCCATATCGAACCAGGCGTCTATGCCGCCTTGTTCAACACGCTGAGCTACCTGTTCGATCAGCTCAAGGGTGCGCGGGTGCAGCTCTCCGCTCTCTTTATGCAGAAAGAAGGGAATCGGCACACCCCAGTTACGTTGCCGCGAGATACACCAGTCAGGGCGACCGGCGATCATATTGTGCAGGCGCTGCTTGCCCCATGCGGGGACAAAATCGGTCTCTTCAATAGCCTTGATCGCTTGTTCGCGCAAAGACTCACCGCCAGCGACCGGCAGATCCATACCAACAAACCATTGCGCAGTGGCGCGATAGATCAGGGGCGTTTTGTGGCGCCAGCAATGCATATAGCTGTGGTTGATGCTCTCGTGCTTGAGCAGAGCACCGACTTCTTCAAGCTTGGCGACGATGGCCGGATTGGCCTTCCAGATAAACTGGCCGCCAAAGAATGGCAGGTCAGCAACGTAAACACCGTTGCTCTGTACTGGGCTGAAAATGTCGTCATTGGTCATGCCGTACTGTTTACAGGCGCGGAAGTCATCCTCACCGTAAGCCGGTGCCGAATGCACCACGCCAGTACCCGCATCCAGCTCAACGTATTCAGCCAGATATACTGGAGAGAGGCGATCATAAAATGGGTGGCGGAAATTGATCATCTCCAGCGCTGTACCCGGTGCAGTCGCCAGCACCTCGCCCTGCAAGCCATAGCGGGCCAAGCTGTCAGCTACCAGATCTTCAGCCAACAGCAGCAAGCGCTCGCCGGTATCAACCAGCGCGTAGTTGAATTCGGGATGTACGTTCAACGCCTGGTTAGCAGGAATGGTCCAGGGCGTGGTCGTCCAGATCACGACAGCCGCAGGTTTGGGCAGCGCGGCTAGGCCAAACGCGGCGGCCAACTTATCGGCATCCTCTACCGGGAAGGCAACATCAATGGCATCAGACTTTTTGTCCTGATACTCCACTTCGGCCTCGGCCAGCGCCGAACCACAATCAAAGCACCAGTTAACCGGCTTGAGCCCTTTGAAAACGACACCCTGCTCGACCATCTTGCCCAGCGCACGGATCTCACCGGCTTCGTTGGCAAAGTTCATGGTGAGGTAAGGGTTATCCCAGTCGCCTAGCACGCCAAGACGGATAAAGTCGGCTTTCTGCAAAGCGACCTGCTCGGTCGCGTAGGCGCGACTCAACTGACGCACCTTGTCTGCCGGCAAATGCTTGCCGTGGGTCGTCTCCACCTTGTGCTCAATTGGCAGGCCGTGGCAATCCCAACCCGGAACGTAGGGCGCGTCGAAGCCAGATAAGGTCTTGGAGCGCACGATCATATCTTTGATGATCTTGTTCAGCGCATGACCAATATGGATCACACCGTTAGCATAGGGAGGGCCATCGTGCAGGATGAACTGCGGACGACCCTGGCTGACCTCACGGATACGCTGGTACAAACCGTCAAGACGCTTGAGGGTTTCTGGCTCACGATTGGGCAACCCGGCCTTCATCGGAAAATCCGTGGCGGGCAGGTTCAGTGTCGCTTTGTAATCAGTCATCTCGGTTCAGGCTCTTTTAAGTTCACAGGCCCCATTGGGCCCTGGCCGCGGCAAAATCAGCCTTGATTGCCGCCTGCAATTCATCCAGCGAGTCGAAACGTTGCTCGTCTCGCAATTTTTCGTGAAATACGACATCCAGCCGGCGGCCATAAAGGTCGCCAGCAAAATCAAAAAGATGTACTTCCAGATGCGCCTTGCCGTCGCCCTTCACCGTCGGACGCTTGCCAATGTTGGCAACGCCCTTGAGCTGAACACCGTCCAGCTCGACGCTAACGCGGTAAACACCGTGCAACGGCGGATTGACGCGCTTCAGCTGGACATTCGCGGTAGGCGCGCCAATCGTACGCCCCAGTTGCTGACCATAAAGCACTCGTCCGGCAATACTGAACGGCCGACCAAGCAGGCGCTCAGCCAAAGCAAAATCCCCTTCGCCCAGCACCTGACGCAAGCGCGTACTACTTATACGCTCGTCGCTTTCCGCGACGGTATTGGCTGCCTCGACAGTGAAACCATGGCGCTCACCGCTATTTTGCAGGAAAGCGAAATCACCGGAGCGATCACAACCAAAGCGGAAATCATCGCCCACCTCAAGATGTTTCACCCCGAGCCCATCGATCAACACCTGCTGAACAAATTGCTCGGCACTGAGTTCACGCAAGCGACGATTAAAGGCCAGACACAACACGCGATCGACGCCCTGCGCCTGCAATAGCGAGAGCTTCTCGCGTAGGCGCGTCAGTCTGGGCGGAGCGGCATCGGGGGCAAAATACTCTCGTGGCTGCGGCTCAAATATCACCACACAACCGGGCAGTCCGAGACGTGCAGAGTGCGCACGCAACCGGGAGAGAATCGCCTGGTGGCCGGCATGCACGCCGTCGAAGTTGCCAATTGTTGCAACACAGCCCCGGTGCCGGGGCCGCAGATTATGTAGACCGCGGACCAGTTCCATAATGCTCGTTAATGGTGGATCAGTCGAAACGCTGGAGTATACAGGTTTGCAGCCGCCAACGTCATGCACGCTGTCGCTGCGACGCTTTGCAGTACATCAATCGTTACGCAGATCGCGCAAGCGCAGGCCACCAATCAGCAGCACCAGCAGGTAAACACCCATACCCGCAGCCACCAGCAGCGTCATTTCCCCGGCTTTTTGCTGCCACCCCCACACCAGCCAATCCTGCGTTGGCGGCACCAGCCACAACAATACCAACGCCATTGCTACACAGGCAGCTAATAAACGAGCCGTAAAGGCCAGCCAACCGGGTTGTGCCTGAAACACGCCTGCCTTGCGTAAGCCCCACCAGAGCAGCCCGGCATTCAAGAGTGCAGAAAGCGATGTCGCCAACGCTAGCCCCACATGCGCCAATGGCCAGATAAAGATCAGATTCAGGCCCATGTTGGTAATCATGCAGATAATCGCAATCTTGACCGGCGTTTTGGTGTCCTGGCGGGCAAAATAGCCGGGGGCCAGCACCTTGATCAGCATAAAGGTCATTACCCCAACGGAATAGGCCCGTAGCGCAGCAGCGGCTTGCACCACGTCCTCGTCAGCCATAGCGCCATAATGAAACAGCGACGCAATCATTGGCTCAGCGAGCAACAGCAGCGCAATAGCGGCCGGCACACCGACCAAAAGCACCATACGCACTGCCCAGTCCAGCGTGCGCGCAAAAGCGCGCGGATCTTCGGCCGAGTGCTGGCGCGACAGTGCTGGCAAGATTACGGTACCTATGGCGATACCAAAAGCGCCAAGCGGTAGCTCAGACAGACGATCTGCGTAATACAGCCAGGAAATACTGCCGGTTTGCAGGAAAGAGGCGAGCACAGTGTCCAGCAATAGATTGATCTGACTAACCGACACCCCAAACAACGCGGGGATCATCAACGTCATAATGCGCTTAACACCCGGATCTTTGCGATTGGGCCGCGGCGTTGGCAAGAGTTTGATCTGCGCCAGAAACGGCAACTGAAACAGCAGCTGCGCTACCCCGGCGATAAACACTCCCCAGGCAAGCGCCATGATTGGCTGATCGAAATAAGGGGTAAGGCATACGGTGGCGCCGATCATACACACGTTAAGCAATACCGGAGTAAAAGCCGGCACCGCAAAGCGGCCGTAACTATTGAGGATCGCACCACAGAGTGCGGTCAAAGAGATCAAAAACAGATAGGGGAAGGTAATACGCAACATATCGGTAGCCAGTTCAAGCTTACCGTGGTCGTCGTGAAAACCTGGCGCGAACAGCATGATCAACACTGGCGCGCCTGCCACACCCACCGCTGTAATCGCAGCAAGCGTCAACCCGAGAGTTCCGGTTACCCGATCAACCAGCTGCTTGACGTCTGCCAACGCGCGCTTGGCGCGGTACTCGGACAACACAGGTACAAAGGCTTGAGCAAAAGCACCCTCGGCAAACAGCCGGCGCAAAAAGTTTGGGATCTTGAACGCAATAAAGAAGGCATCAGCCTCGGATTGCGAGCCAAAGTAAGCCGCCACCACCACATCACGCACCATACCCAGAATACGTGACAGCAGCGTCATTACACTGACAACCATCCCTGAACGCAGGAGGCTTGGGGCCTTTGGAGGCTGCTTGTCGGAGGATGGAGATTGGGTCATGAATGTGCGCGCCAGGAAAAGCCGACATCATAGCGCCCCGCCGCCCGAATTGTCAGGTGCCGCCAACGTAATCAGCAAACAAGTAATAGAGGTACACCAAGCGCTTTCCCTGTATACTCTGCGCACCGCGCCGAACGACAGGCAACTCTTTGCTGGCATACAGCAAAACCGCCTGTCGGTTTTCCTCAGCCCTCTTGACATTAACCTGTCTCGGCTGCATAGTACGCGGCCTTATTTGTACCTAATTCATCCAGATTTTCTGAGGAGCACGACGGTGGCCAACTCACCTCAAGCCAAGAAACGCGCCAAGCAGGCCGAGAAGCGCCGCAATCACAATGCAAGCCTGCGCTCCATGGTCCGTACCTACATCAAGAACGTGATCAAGGCTATCGACGCCAAAGATCTCGAGCAGGCTAAGACTGCCTATACTGCAGCTATTCCGGTCATCGACCGCATGGCTGACAAGGGCATCATCGACAAGAACAAGGCAGCTCGCCATAAGAGCCGCTTGAACGCACACATCAAGGCAATGGCTGAAGCCGCCTGATCTGCGATTCTTGTTGCAAAAAAAACCGGCCTTGAGCCGGTTTTTTTATTGCCTCGTATAACCACTTGGCACGTCTAATCTATCGCAACTTCAGCCCGCCACTTATTAAGCAGGCCTGCCCAAACAACAAAGGCTTTACCTGGTCAGATCAGCACCAGGTTGTCCTTGTGTACCAACTCCGGATCGTCGATATAACCCAAGATGCGCGCAATAGATTCTGTTGGCTTACCGGCAATACGCGCAGCATCCTGAGCAGCGTAGTTAACCAACCCACGCGCGACCTCTCGGCCATCAGGCGCTATACACACAACCATTTCACCACGCCTGAAACCACCCTCCACAGCGGTAACACCCACCGGCAACAGACTATGCCGCCCAGTAGCAAGCGCCTTTACGGCGCCATCATCCAGCAGCAACCGCCCGCGCGTCTGCAAGTGCCCAGCCAGCCATTGCTTACGGGCCGCGAGCATGCCTCTCTCAGGCAAGAGCAAGGTACCCAGCTCCTCGCCTTGATGCAGCCGTGAGACGACGCGCTCAATACGCCCGCCGACGATAACGGTAGCTGCGCCTGAACGCGCAGCGAGCCGCGCAGCGCGCAACTTGGTCTGCATCCCGCCACGCCCAAGCGCGCCCGCACTACCGCCAGCCATCACGTCCAGCGACGAGTCATCCGCCATCGCTTCCGAGACCAGCTGCGCCTGCGGGTTATTGCGCGGATCGGCGGTGTACAGGCCATCTCTATCGGTAAGAATCACCAACAGATCAGCCTCTACCAGATTAGTCACCAGTGCACCCAAAGTGTCGTTATCCCCAAACCGAATCTCGTCGGTCACCACAGTGTCGTTTTCATTGATCACGGGAATGACATTCAGATCCAGCAGAGCCCGCAGCGTGCTGCGGGCATTCAGATAGCGCTTGCGATCAGACAGATCATCGTGAGTCAGCAATACCTGCGCAGTAGACAAGCCGTGCTGCTGGAAACTGGACTCCCAGGCCTGCACCAGACCCATCTGACCAATGGCGGCAGCCGCCTGCATATCGTGCGTCGTCTTGGGCCGCTCAGTCCAACCCAGGCGACTCATACCTGCCGCAACCGCACCGGACGAAACCAGAACCAACTCAGCGCCGCTGGCGCGTAAGGCCGCTAATTGCTCGACCCATACGGACATGGCAGCACGGTCGAGACCTCGACCATCACCGGTTAATAAGGCACTACCAATCTTGACCACCCAACGACGGGCTCCGGTTACCTTTTCACGCATGCTGATCCCATCAACAGATTGCCCATATTTAAACCAGAACCCCGACTGCAACCAGTCGGAGCTAACACGGTTGCACTAAAGCGAATCAATGGACGTAGAAAATCTCCGGACCATCTTCATCATCTTCGTCGTCATCTTCATCATCGTCCTCACCCTCAAGGGCGATACCCTGCTTGCGCAGAGCGCGACGATCGTCCAGCGCCTGAATGTGCGCGCGCGCCTCATCTTCAATCTGCTGATCAAGCACGGCCTGTTCGGCGGCGTACTCCTCATCATCCTCAAGGCGATTTTCGCGCTCATCCAGCCAGTTCATTACTGCCTTGGCCAGCTCAGCAGTGCCCTGGCGCTCAGAAGCCGAAATAACAAATACCGGACCTTCCCACTCCAGCCGCTCTACCACATCATCCAGCACAGTCTGCTGCTCATCTTCGAGCAACTGATCACACTTGTTCAATACCAACCAGCGCTCACGCATAGTCATTGCAGGACTGAATTTGCCCAGCTCGTGAACAATGGTCTCGACCGACTCAACCGGATCGGCCTGATCCAACGGCGCCATATCCACCAGGTGCAACAGCAGGCGAGTACGCGACAAGTGTTTAAGGAAACGCGTGCCGAGACCAGCACCGTCGGCAGCCCCCTCGATAACACCGGGAATATCAGCGATCACAAAGCTGCGCAGTTGACCGACATCCACTACGCCCAGGTTTGGCACCATGGTCGTGAAGGGATAATCGGCAACCTTAGGCTTGGCCGCAGACACTGAACGAATAAAGGTGCTCTTGCCCGCGTTGGGCAGCCCCAACAGACCTACGTCGGCCAGCACCTTCATTTCCATCTTCAGGTCACGCAACTCACCCAAGGAACCGTTAGAGGTTTGTCGCGGCGCACGATTCACACTGGACTTGAACCGGGTGTTACCCAAGCCATGGAAACCACCCTGCGCCACCAACAGGCGCTGACCTGGCTCGGTCAGGTCGCCAATAATCTCTTGAGTACCAGCATCAATGACAGTGGTCCCCACAGGCACCAGCAACACCATATCTTCACCTTTGGCGCCAGTGCAGTCACTACCCCGACCATTCTCGCCGCGCTGCGCATTGAAGCGACGGGTATAGCGGTAATCAACCAGGGTGTTGAGGTTAACGTCGGCCTCCAGAAATATGGAACCCCCATCGCCACCATCACCACCATCCGGACCACCCTTGGGAATGAATTTCTCACGACGGAAACTCATGCAACCATTACCACCATCACCAGCCTTGACCGTGATGGACACTTCATCAACGAATTTCATCTATCTCCCCTTCCCTATCGGGACGGGCTAATGGAAAGAGTACGCTACAAACAAAAAAGCCCCGTCGCAAGACAGGGCTTTTCAGCAGCAAAGAGCTATCAGGCAGTTACGACATTAACGTAACGACGACCGAACTTGCCCTTAACTTCGAATTTCACCACGCCCTCAGCTTTGGCGAACAAGGTGTGATCCTTGCCCATGCCAACGTTCTTGCCAGGGTGGAACTCAGTGCCACGCTGACGAACGATGATGTTACCCGGAATGATGGTTTGACCACCGTACATTTTTACACCAAGGCGTTTCGATTCTGAATCGCGACCGTTGCGCGTGGAACCGCCTGCTTTTTTGTGTGCCATGAGTCTATATCTCCTGAATCAGCTTAGGCAGAGATGCCAGTAATCTTGATTTCGGTGTACCACTGACGGTGGCCCTGACGCTTCATGTGGTGCTTGCGACGACGGAACTTGATGATACGGATCTTATCACCACGACCGTGAGCACTGATCTCGGCAGTCACTTTAGCGCCCTCAACAACAGGAGCGCCGATCTTGACGTCATCGCCATCTGCAACCAGCAGAACCTTGTCAAACTCGATGCTGGCACCGGTTTCAACGTCCAGCTTCTCTACTTTCAGGAACTCGCCTTCAGCGACCTTGTATTGCTTGCCGCCGGTAACAATGACTGCGTACATGTTGCTTTCTCCGTAATCCTGCTCACCCAGCGCTTGATTAGAATCGTTAGTGGCTGGCATGGCTGCAAGTGGCTCCGCCTATCGGACCCGACCTTGCCATTGTTAAAACAGGGATGCTGTATCTTAGGGGCGAGGATTGTACTCAAGCGCACCGCTTTACGCAAGCACTGACCAAGCCTGATAGACTGCGCTTTTCTTGACAGCAAATGGCCTGCAACCTAGCATGCCGCCGAACCTTTTCAGGAAGTCTGCAACCAATGACCACCCTGCCATTCTATGCACCGGTATCCGATGACTTTGATGCGGTGAATACGCTCATTCTAAATCAGCTGCATTCCCGGGTCCCGCTGGTAGAAAAGATCGGCCACTACATTATAAGCGCTGGCGGCAAACGCCTGCGTCCACTGGTCGTTCTGCTGGGTGCACGCTCCTGCGGGATGGATGATGCACGCCAACACAGTCTGGCCGCGATCATCGAGTTCCTGCACACCGCTACGCTACTGCACGATGACGTAGTAGACACATCAGATTTGCGACGCGGGCGCTCGACAGCCAATGCGCTGTGGGGCAACGCTCCTAGCGTATTGGTTGGCGACTTCCTTTATTCGCGCGCTTTCGAAATGATGGTTGCACTGGGCGACATACAGATTATGCAAATACTCGCCAACGCGACAAACGTCATAGCCGAAGGCGAAGTGCTGCAGCTATCCAAGGTACGCGACGCGAGCACCGACGAAGCCACCTATATGGAAGTCATTCGCAGCAAGACGGCCATGCTATTTGAGGCGGCCTGCCATACCTCTGGCGTGCTGGCCGGTGCAACCGCGGAGCAGACTGAAGCCTTGCGCAAATATGGCAATGCGCTGGGTATAGCGTTCCAGCTAATGGATGACCTGCTCGACTACAGCGGTGACGCCGCTGAAATGGGTAAAAACGTGGGAGACGATTTGGCTGAAGGCAAGCCCACCCTGCCCCTTATCTACACCATCAGCCACGGCACCCCAGAACAGGCAAAACTGGTGCGCAATGCCATTCAAAAAGGCAGCGGCGAACAGATCGAGTTGATACGCGATGCGGTCACCGCATCAGGCGCACTGGAATATACCGCCCGTCTGGCACAAGCGCAGATAGAGGAGGCAATCGACCTGCTACAAGCCCTTCCAGCCTCGCCTTATCGGGATTCACTGGAACAACTGGCTCGTTTTTCGGTAGATCGCACGTTCTAAACCTGTGAGCCTCGCAACTACGTCATTACGTAACGACAGAGGCTCACATATCTGACCTGGTCGAGAGCTGAACTTACCACCGCCGACCAGGACAGGCGCTTACTTACAGAACCTTAAGCAGCTCAATCTCGAAGATCAGCGCGCTATGCGGCGGAATGCTATTACCTGCGCCGCGCTCGCCATAGGCCAGCTCAGCCGGGATAAACAAACGCCACTTAGCGCCTTCCTGCATCAGCTGCAACGCCTCAGTCCAACCCGCAATCACACCGCCCACTGGAAACTCAGCTGGCTGGCCACGCTTGTATGAACTATCAAAGACTTCACCGGAAATTAGCGTGCCTTCATAATGAGTCTGCACGGTAGAGCCCGCCTCTGGAGTCGCACCCTCACCTGCGGTAACAACTTCATACTGCAGACCTGAAGCCAGGGTGGTGACGCCGTCACGCTTGGCATTTTCGGCTAAAAACTCAACACCTGCCTGCGCAGCCAGCTTGGCAGACTCTTGTGCCGCAGCACGCATTTTTTCCTGCAGCTGCTGAAACGCCGCCTGCAGATCCGCTTCAGCCACTTGACTAGGCTGCTGGGTATAAGCGTCACGTAGCCCGGCGGCAACGAGGTCCAGAGTAAGGTCCGGGATATTACTGCTCAGCAGTTGCTCGCCCATCTGGCGGCCAATGCCGTAGCTAACGCGCTGTTCGTCGTTCTCAAAAGTGGTGCTCATGGCGAGCCTCCAGTCATAAAAAGGGCGATAAGCCTGACACAAGAACAGCAAAAATTCACCCACAGCAGCGAATCCGCTACAATGCCCGGCTTTCTGCCTAAACCTCGGAAGCACCCATCATGCTAGAAAAACTATTCAAACTTAGTGAACACGGTACTAACGTGCGCACCGAGCTTTTGGCCGGCCTGACCACCTTCCTGACCATGGCCTATATCATTTTCGTCAATCCGGCGATGATGGCTGATGCTGGCATCGACCCAGGCGCCGCCTTCGTTGCCACCTGTCTGGCAGCGGCTATTGGCTCGCTGGTCATGGGCTTATGGGCCAACTACCCAATCGCTCTGGCACCAGGCATGGGCCTCAACGCGTTCTTCTCCTACACCGTCGTTGGCTCAATGGGTTACAGCTGGGAAGTCGCTCTCGGCGCGGTCTTCTTGTCTGGCCTGATGTTCTTCCTGCTCAGCATCTTCCGCATCCGCGAATGGATCATTAACAGCATCCCTATGGCGCTGCGCTCGGCCATTGCCGCGGGCATTGGCCTGTTCCTGGCCCTTATCGCGCTCAAGAACGCGGGCATAGTAATAGACCACCCTGAGACGCTGGTCGCCATGGGCGACCTGACGCAGCCAGGCGCATTGCTCGCGGCAGGCGGTTTTGCAGTGATTGTGGCGTTGGCGTACCGCAAGGTCACCGGCGCGGTGATGATCGGCATATTGCTGGTAACCGCGATCAGCCTACTGACCGGCTTAAGCCAGGCAGACGGCGTCGTCTCAGCGCCACCCAGCCTGACGCCGACCTTCATGCAGCTGGATATCAAAGGTGCACTAGAAGTTGGCATGCTCAGTATTATTTTCGCTTTCCTCTTCGTTGACCTATTTGACACCTCAGGGACACTGATCGGCGTCGCCCAGCGCGCCAACCTGGTTGATGAGGATGGGAAAATGCCACGCTTGGGCCGCGCCCTGATGGCGGATAGCACTGCCACCATGGCTGGGGCCGCACTCGGCACGTCAACCACCACCAGCTACATTGAATCAGCCGCAGGCACGGCTGCAGGCGGTCGCACAGGCCTGACCGCGTGCGTGGTTGCGCTACTTTTCTTGCTCAGCCTGTTTTTCTCACCGCTCGCCGGCGCCGTACCCGCATTCGCAACCGCGCCAGCCCTGCTCTTTGTTGCCGTGCTGATGACCGGTGGCCTGGTTCAGGTCGACTGGGATGATTTGACTGAAGCAGCCCCGGTCGTGATCACGGCGATCATGATGCCGCTGACCTTCTCAATCGCTAACGGTATCGCCGCCGGTTTTATTGTCTGGACCGCAATCAAACTATTGTCTGGTCGCTGGCGCGACCTCAACCTCAGCCTTTATATCTTGGCTGGGCTCTTCATCATCAAACTGGCGTTGTTCAACTAATGAGCCTTGCATTCAATCCGGAAAACTACGCCACTCAACTGGCAGAAAAGCGTGAGCGCCTGTGTCATCTGCTCGCAGAGTTCGACGCACCTGACCCCGAGGTCTTCACCTCAGCGCCTGAGCACTTCAGGCTACGCGCCGAGTTCCGCCTCTGGTACGAGAACGGACAACCGCATTACGCGATGTTTGAACAGGGCAATAAGCACAAGGCAGTGCTTATCGATCAACTTCCGATCGCCAGTAAGCGCATCAACGAACTGATGACACCGCTGCTGGATGCTTGCAAGGCGAACCCGACACTGGGTCGAAAGCTCTTTCAAGTGGAGTTCCTGACCACGCTGTCTGGCGAGGCGCTAGTCACTCTGTGCTATCACCGCCCCCTGGACGAAGACTGGGACGAGCCCGCCAAACAGCTGGCAAGACAACTGGATATCCAGCTAATAGGCCGTAGCCGCGGACGCAAGCGCGTACTCGAACGCGATTATGTTACTGAAGCACTCGACGTAGCCGGGCGCACCTGGCGCTACCAACAGATAGAGGGCGGCTTTACGCAGCCCAACGGCGGCGTCAATCAACATATGCTGGGATGGGCAGTCGATGCAGTCGGCAGCAATCAAGACGACTTGCTGGAACTGTACTGTGGCAACGGTAACTTTACTTTACCGCTATCCACCCGCTTTCGCCGCGTGATGGCAACCGAACTGGCGAAAAGCTCTGTCAAATCAGCAGTAGAAAACCTGGCCATGAACGAAGCCACCAACGTGACCCTGGTGCGGCTAGCAAGCGAAGAGGTGACTCAAGCGCTCACCGGCGTGCGAGAGTTTCGGCGCCTACAAGGTATAAATCTGGATGATTTCAACTTTGGCACTGTCTTTGTCGACCCGCCAAGAGCAGGTCTAGACCCCGCCACCCTAGCGCTCGTCCAGGGCTATAACCGTATTCTTTACATCTCCTGCAACCCGCAGACTCTGGCGCAAAATCTGGAGACGCTAAACGAGACTCATCGAATAACCCGTTGCGCGCTATTCGATCAGTTTCCTTATAGCCATCATATGGAATCAGGGGTGCTGTTGGAGTCTGTGTAGCAAAGCAAACTCAGGCCCACCAGACCCTAATCAGCCCACTGCGGGCCCCCATTTACAGTTTCAAATACCAAGGTCTGCTCACCACTCATAATACCTTTAGGGGTAACCGTAATCGTGAAAGCGTGAGGGCTATTACGATTATAGGCCGGCGTGTAGAAATCACTACCGTAGAGACCGTCCGGCGCGACCCCCCTTGCCGCTGCCTCATCAGCCGGATACGAAAAGTTCTTGGCTCTAAAGGCCTCCAACTCGCTGGCATACTCCATAATCTGACCCTTTGCCTCGGCCTCTCTCGTATTGCGGATATACTCTTGGTAAGAGGGATAAGCGATTGCGGCGAGAATCGCCACAATCGCCACCACAATCATCACCTCAAGCAAGGTAAAACCGGCATCACGCGAGATCTTGATCGCTTTACTCATCACGACTTAATCTCCTTGTCCGCTTTCAGGCAGTTTGATAGCCCCTGCAGCATCGGGCGTCAACTGCATCCAGCGACCATGGCGCAGGTCACGCACATCACCACCAGGAGGATTCGGGGGATTCGGGGGATTGCCAGGACCACTGGGGGAAACAGTCTCCGTGCCGACGACAATTGCAGTGTCACCGTTTTCGCCGAACAGCACGGTAACGCCTGGAGGCAGGCCAGGTTGCAAGAGTGCGTAACGCTCACCCTGTCCCGTTAGCAAGTCAACCCTGTGAAGATAAGACTTCCCATAGCTGACGGAACAAGGATCGCGCTCATCATCCGACGCAGAGCTTGGCGAATACGTTGTAAACAGTACCTCATAATTAAAGACAGCAGGTGAGGACAACGACTTTTCCCCTTCAGCCTTATTCAGTTGCATATACCATCCACGCTTGGTGGTATCAGGCTGAGCGCCAGTAGACACATTGGTAAAATCGACCAGTGTCGCCGCCGGCTTCGCAGGACCACCGAAAGGTTCTCGATCGCTCAACACAAACAACGCATCTTGTGTTTCATCGTCTAGTGGATGACTACGATACCCTGATGCAAGCGACACAAAATAGCTCGAATTGGCGCCATCGCGTACGTAGGACACCGTTGGCTGCTCGTAAAAACGACGGTGATTCTCACCAGAGCCACCTAAACGAGCTAGCAGTGTGACACTGTGGGACCTAGCCTCTGAACCATCAATATCTGCCCGGAACAACTGCCCACCCAAATCAGCGAAATACAGATGATCAACCACACCATCAGAGTCAGTATCAACCACAGCGATGCTACCCGGAATTGAGTGAGTCATACGCGAGACCGCAGTTACCACATTCCCACTCCGGCTGCCCGCCGACCAAACCAGCTCGCCGGTGTCAGCATTCACCACATAGATCGCGTTGCCCTTCTCGTCTTGAGCACGAAGCTCCTTATGATCATCGTGATCTGCCGGGCTGTAACCACCGCCAAAAATCACCACCGGAACACTCTCGCCATCGCCGGTGGGGAAACGCGCCAACTTCGGAGTAGACCAAGTCTGTCCCAAGTCGACAAAATCACCCGATCCACCTGTAACCTGCCATGCTAACTGCGGGCTACTCACGTTAGTGACATTCAAAGCGTAGTAACTATTGCCGCCACGCCGCATACCCCCATAAATCATAACCTTAGAGGGAGCATCTTCGATTGAGTCACCTGGCTCGCGCAAAACAGCCCAGCTTCCATCCAGGCCATATGTCTGACGCTTATTCCCGCCGGCCAATGGCAAGCGGTTAACCGTGTAACTGGATGCCTTCGAGATAAGTTCATACGGCATAAAAGCGAACTTTTCATCACCATTGCTGGTGTCAATCGCATGCAGCATGCCAGCGTTAGTCGAAACGAAAACAATATTATCTTCATCGAAGTTTTCGCCAACAATCGTACCACCATAGTTAACCATTAATGGGCGGCTATGTAACGGATCTCCCCACATAGTCAGCAACTCCCGCTCAACATTGCCACGAACTGCGTCCGTCGCCTCGGACGGCAAAAAAAGCTGCGCATTCGTGAAGTCGTCTAGATCAAACCGGCGCAGACTCCCGCCAGGAGATGAGGAGTAAAAAAGCCTGCGTGCCGACGACTGCAATCGATCACGAGCGCCACCCAGCATGATATCAGCGCCGTCCGTTGAGCGGCTCCACCAGCTGCGGGATGAAGAAGAAAACTCACTACCACTCATCGCATTATTGCCGGACACGTCATAAAAGGAGGCCTCGCCATCCTCGACCTCAACTCGGTAACGCTTAAGGTTACCGTGCCAAAAGCTGCTTTGCAGCGGCTTAAACAACGAAAAATACATCTCATCCAAATGCTGAAACCGCTGGCTTTGGCTCACTGCCACGCCCGGCGAAACCATTGTGTTCGCTTCGTCCGCGATTAAGTCGAGGGTCGACTGGAACGCCAGGAGCAGACTCTCAGCATTATCAGAGTTATAGGTGCTACCACCACCGGCCGCGGACACGCTTTGCATATTTTCGAGAGTACTACTTTCCATATACAAGCCGATATTGTGGGTTTTGATTTCACGACCAATCGCGTTGTTTTCTCGATTCAGATTACGCGCGATACGGACCTGACAGTTGTACGACCCAGACGTACAAGAAACCAGCTCCACACTGCCAGGGCTGTCGCCTGAAGGCGCTCCATCCGTGAACATGATGATGTGATTCGATTCACACTGATTAGCCTGCACAACGGGAGAGTCGTAGCTAGAACCTGAGGTTATTTGAGCATACTCTGCGCAGCTACCAGTAGGGACCATCTCGCAGTAAGTCACCTCGTTAGCGACTAAACTTTCCGTATAAGAAACTTCGCGTTCTTGATAAAGCCCCGTTCTATACTTAAGATCCCACCAACGGCTATCATCGTATTCACAAGTCGCTGCGCTCGCGGGACAAGAGGGCCTAGGCTGCCACCAGTTATAACTTATCCACGCCCCCCAGCTAATACGGCAAACCTCACCAACAGTACAACTTTCGTTAGCGGGCAATACTCGCCAACCACCATATGTTATTGAGCAAGACGCTTCATTTACGTCACAATAGCTTACGGGCTGCCCATCCGAGTATTCATATTCAGTAGTACATTGCTCTTCATACTCATCTTTTAGACAAAACCTATTCTCTGAAGAAGAGTACGTATTACTACTGCTACGCCCAAGCATATAATCGGCCATCTCCTCGTAGCCAAGGGATGTTGGAGTGCCAGTGCTCGGCATACCGCCAGAAGGATATTGAATGTTTCTACTAGGGTTAATCGAATTAAGCGCATCATCAAAATAGGGACGAGTCTTTTCAGTTACCGGCATTACCGGCACCATGACATATCCACCGTTACTCGAGTTATTGAAGCGCCCCAGCCCTATTTTTACATTCTCATCGGCGTCATCAAGTATCGTCTCCATCGCATCATTGAGGAGGTTGATTCTGCGCTCACGCCAATCGCTCCCCGTACACCAATTAGCTCCCGAGCCTATTTCGCAATTGCGCATAGAGCCTGAGTTATCAAGCATAATCATGACGTTCGCAATATTCTTGTTCACCGAATCGTCTGACAATACTTCAGAGTAATATACCTCAACATCCTCAGCCCATAATTGACCAGAGGAAAACATCGCCACCGCACCGAGAAAAACGACACGAGCATAACGAGTAAAAAGTTTCATTTTTACCTCCCCAACCTCAAAGCTGAATGCAGTCGAGCCCTAATTTCAAGGCCTCTTGCAAATGATTATTCTCAATCTGATAAGACTGCATACTGCTCTCACCTAACACATCAATTACATAGTCCCGGTATATTTCCACATCACTTCCAGAAACCATGCGACAGTTATTCTTCAAGTGCACAATATAACTTCCCGCCTGCAGTAGATCTCGCGAATCCATATGATCCGACGCATCACACTCACTGTTCTTCAACGTCCCATCCGACTGCAAACAGGTTTGTATAGACTTACCATCAAGAATTGACCATGAGAGCTCTGCGTCATTAAGGCCACGCAAGAGAGCCAAACTCGTCGCCACAGCAGACTCCGCAGCATCAAAACTCATAGTATCCGCCTGCACGCCCGTCGCGACCTTAGAAGAGTAGATACTTGTCCGCATCGCGGATATGCCTAGCACCGAAACCATAAGAAGAATAAATAACGAAACGATCAATGCAGAGCCTCGCTGCGCCAAACCGCCATTAAGTAGCGAAGTCATATCAAATACCATCCCAATTAACATTACGGACTTGAGCTGTTGTAGAGAATACACGGCGAATTGCACGATCTTCCGGCGTAACAACCTGCTGATCAAGCACTGAAAGCGTCTGGCCGCCCGCTGGCACAGGCAATGTTGTGTCGCTACTACGCAGTAGCAAGCCTACTCGAATAGACACAACGGAATCATCAGCAACCAAGCCAGCAGCAGATACAAACTTCGTCGCGCCTATATCACTGTCTAGACTCCCATCAACACCATATAGCACCTGGAAACTCTCAACCCCAGAAATCAGCTCTACAGCATTAGGTGCCAATGCGGCGTAACCTCCTGCTCCCGACTTGCGCAAGCTTGAGCACCATAAGCTCTCATCCACTACATAATAGCGATTAACGACGATTTCCCCTTCTGGATTAGCACCACCTGCGGTTAAGTCAGCCCCCTGACAAGCTCTCTGGGCCAGATAGCTCACTACCAAGACATCATTACCGCCAGCGCCTCCATCTGCGGATTGAAACGCGACCGAATTACCTTCGGCGTCGTCAACAGAGAGAGCCTGCACCACAGGCTGGACGAAACCTTCAACCTGACTGCCACGCCCTGCATTCCGAATATCTGCCGCGATATATCGCAGCACCGTTTGCCCATCTTCATTCACACCTGTAACGGCATCCTGCAGCGAAAAGGTCCGCTGATTAGTGATCAAAAGCTGTATGGCCGCAAGACTCAGCAGTAGACCAAGCAGCAACGCGATCATAAGTTCTACCAGGGTAAGCCCTCGCTGTGACCGCCTCATCGAATAAACTCCATTACCAAGCAGTTAGAACCCTCAGCTAAATTCACGCCGTCTGCGCTCGTACACGCGTCAATACTGTTCGCCGCACCGTCACGCTCTCCCCAATTCAGCACGACACATGTCAGGCCATTGAAGTCACAATCATCAATCTTGATTTGCCCATTTGGCAGCGTTTGACTCGCCGACCATGCCAACTGACTGAGATCGAGCCCACTCACGTCACAGCCAGCCCCGCACGTCTGACTGGGAGCATTAGCGGGGGTAGCTATAGCCCCGCTTCTCCTGTAATCATCGATCTTGGCTGAGTTCGCTTGAATTCGCTCTACCGCATCCTGCGCGATCAACATCGCCGCACTTCGGTAGTTGGCATCCTCAGATTTCTGCATAGCCACCAGCTGTACCCCTGCAAACCCCAGAGCGCCAACCGCCAGGACAAGCACTGCAATAAGCACTTCTATCATGCCTATGCCAATTTGCGAACTTCGCATCGACACTATTCTCATGCTCCACACCCTCCTGCGATTTGCTCAACAGTCGCGCGCCCAAGAAAAGAAAGCGTTATCCGCCGCCCATCGACAGTTGCATCCTCGTGGCAGATAGTGATGTTACTTCCTGCAGCGGTCAGCCCTCCCTCGGGCCTATATATCACTGAGGCGATATCACTACGAATCCTCACCTTATCGGCAAGCTGATAGGCGTCGTCACTATTTACAGAAGACTGATGAACGATAGTCCAGCCGTTACCCCAGTCCCCTCCCACAGGTGACACCGTAACCAATGAACGGGAGCTCATGGATTCGGCCCTAGCAGCATTTAAGGCGGAAACCAAATCGCTCGTAGTCGATCTAACTGCATTATTCGCAATAGTTCGCTGAAAGGAAGGTACAGCAAGACTTAACACTATGGCAGCAACAACCAGCGTAATCATCAGCTCTAGTATGGTGAACCCCTTCACACTTCGCATTAAAACAACCCTCCTAGTAGTTCGTACAATATAGGCACTGTATTCGGCAAGGTCTTGCTTGCACCGATAGTCGGTCAGATAGAGGGGATGACAGGCGCGTTTTAACTTGCCGGCCCTGCAAAGCGACTCATGCTCAAGGAGAGAGCGATGAAAAATGGCGGTTTTACTCTAGTTGAAATGCTTACTGCACTGGCAGTAATCACCTTAATCCTGAGTATTGGGCTACCTTCATTTGGCAAGCTGGTAGATAGCCATCGTCTGGACGTCGGCAAGGAACAACTGGCACGCAGCATTCAACAAACCCGCGAAGAGGCTTTGCGACGCAACCAGGCAGTGACCATGGCACCGCTGAACGGAGATTGGAACGAGGGCTGGCGCATTTTCATTGATCACAATCGTAATGCTGCATTCGATGCTGAAGACGAGTTGCTGGCAGAAGATTTTGCCGCTCGGGTCAGCCACATACATGGCAGTGGCGCGTTAGCGAAGTATTTACGCTACAACGCGATGGGAGAGTCTGAGCTGCTGCATGGAGGCTTCCTTGCTGGCACCCTTTACCTGTGTCCGGCACAGCAAGGCGGCGATGGCAGAAGGCTCATTATTAACCGCGTTGGCCGCCTGAGGATGGATGCCAGTGAAATCCCGGCAAGCTACTGCTTACCCTGAGACTAACAGCACAGCGGTCAAGCAAAAGCCTGGCGACAAGCTGCCGCCAGGCCAAAATACATCAGGTTCTGTATTCGGCATTGATTCGCACGTACTCATGCGACAAGTCAGTAGTCCATAAGGTCTCACTGAACTCACCGCGACCAAGCTCGATGCGGATAGTAATTTCGGCCTGCGCCATCACACGGGCGCCCTGCTCTTCGCGGTAGTCTTCAGCACGGCCGCCCTGGCGCGTGATACAGACATCATCCAGATAGACGTCAATCTTCTCGACATCCAGACTCGGCACCCCGGCATAGCCTACAGCGGCCAAAATACGACCCCAATTTGGGTCAGATGCAAACAGCGCCGTCTTGATCAACGGCGAATGCGCCACGGCATAACCGACATCCAGACACTCATCGCGGTTACCGCCACCGTTCACCTGAATAGTCACGAACTTGGTAGCACCCTCACCGTCACGCACTATTGCCTGAGCCAGCTCCAGCATCACTGCATTGATCGCCTCGCTCAATTGCTGATATTCGGCACTCTCAACCGTGTTTATCTCAGGCATATTCGCCTGCCCGGTAGCAATCAGCATGCAAGAGTCATTGGTGCTGGTGTCACCGTCAATGGTGATACGGTTGAACGACAGATCTGCCGCCTTTTTTACCATCTGCTGCAGCACAGGCTGCGCCACTTTGGCATCAGTAGCGACATAACCCAGCATGGTAGCCATATTGGGGCGGATCATGCCCGCCCCCTTTGAGATACCGGTAATAGTCACCAGTTGACCGGCCAAGGTGATCTGGCGACTACTACCCTTCGGCTGAGTATCGGTGGTCATGATGCCTTCGGCCGCCATAGCCCAATTACTTTCAGACAGGTCAGACAAAGCCGCCGGCATGACATCGATAATTTTGGCAGCCGGTAGCACTTCTCCGATAACGCCCGTGCTGAACGGCAGCACTTGCTCCAGGGCAACACCATTCAGTTTAGCCAGGGCCTCACAAGTGCTTATAGCGGCCTGCATGCCTGGCTTGCCACTGCCCGCGTTAGCGTTGCCGGTGTTAACCAGCAAATAGCGGGGAGAGTGGCTCAGGTGCTTGCGCGTCAGCGTAACCGGGGCAGCGCAAAATGCGTTAGTGGTGAACACGCCTGCAATGCTTGCGCCTTCGGCGGCCTCCATTATGACGACATCCTTGCGGCCAACTCGCTTGATGCCTGCCGATGCAATACCAAGACGGAAGCCGGGGACTGGGTGCATAACAGGCAATGGGCCAAGACCGACAGGCATAGCGGAAACTCCAAAGAAAGAAAGGGGAGCTGCAAGGCGGATGGCCGCCCCCTGCAAGCTGCAAATAGTTTTAAGTTTTGGCGAAAGCTGTCAAGTGCTTTGTCAGACTGTTTGACGTAGCTTGGAGCTTAGCGCTTGGAGCTACTGAGCCAAAGGCTCAGCTTATCTGCCCGTGGCAATGCTTATATTTTTTGCCAGAACCACAATGGCATGGTTCATTGCGACCCACCTTAGGGCCTTGCCGTGTGACAGGCGTGCCCGCGGCGGCAGGCTCTGCAGACTGATCAGCCGCACTGTCTGCATCGGCGACAGCGGCAACTTCTTCATGCTTGAATTGCATGCGCTTCTGCATCTCTTCGGCCTGCTGTCGCAGCCGCGCTTCTTCTTCTGCGGGGTCTTCACGCTTGATCTGCACGTGACTCAGAACCCGCACAGTGTCGCGCTTAAGGTTACCCAGCATCTCTTCGAAGAGGTTGAATGCTTCGCGCTTGTATTCCTGCTTGGGATTTTTCTGCGCATAACCGCGCAGATGAATACCCTGACGCAGGTGGTCCATGGTTGCCAAATGCTCTTTCCACAGATCATCCAATACACGCAGTAACATCTGCTTCTCGAAAGAACGCATAGCGTCTGCGCCAGCCAGCAGCTCCTTCTCTTCGTAAGCAAGCACCAACTCTTCCAACACGCGCTGACTGACACCTTCTTCGGCCAGCATTTCATTCTCATCCAGCCACTGCTGAACCGGCAGGTGCAGGCCCAGCTCAGTAGCAAGCTGCTGTTCCAGTCCAGCGATGTCCCATTGCTCGGGCAAGCTGCCGCTGGGCATATGCTGACTGACCACATCGGCTACCACGTCTTCACGAATAGCCTGAATGGTTTCCGATACCGTTTCACTGGCAAGAATGGTGTTGCGCTGACCGTAAATGACCTTACGCTGCTCATTGGCCACATCATCGTATTCCAGCAGCTGCTTACGAATATCGAAATTGCGACCTTCAACCTTGCGCTGCGCTTTTTCAATGGCATTGGTCACCATGCGATGCTCGATGGCCTCGCCTTTCTCCATACCCAATGCCTTCATGAAGTTCTTAACCCGGTCTGATGCAAAAATGCGCATCAGGCTGTCTTCCAGCGACAGGTAAAAACGACTGGAACCCGGGTCGCCCTGACGACCAGCGCGACCACGCAGCTGATTATCGATACGACGCGACTCGTGACGCTCGCACGCAATAATGTGCAAACCACCGGACTCAAGCACCTGCTGGTGACGCTGCTGCCACTCATCCTTGACCTGAGCTATCTGCTGCTCGCTCGGGTTCTCCAGACTTGCCACCTCAGCTTCCCAGCTGCCGCCAAGGATAATATCGGTGCCGCGACCCGCCATGTTGGTTGCGATAGTTACCGCGCCTGGCCGACCGGCCTGGGCGATAATCTCGGCTTCTTTCTCGTGGTACTTGGCGTTCAGAACCTTGTGCGGGATCTTCTCCCGAGTCAGTAACTGGGCAACCACCTCTGAGGACTCGATTGATGCTGTACCGACCAGAGCTGGGCGCCCACTTTCCATGCACTGCTTGATGTCTGCGACGATAGCGGCAAACTTTTCATCAATGCTGAGGTACACCAGATCATTGTGATCCTTGCGAACCATGGGTTTGTTGGTAGGGATAACCAGTACGTCCAGACCATAGATCTGGCGAAACTCAAAAGCCTCGGTATCCGCCGTGCCCGTCATACCTGACAGCGTCGGGTACAAACGGAAGTAGTTTTGGAAAGTCGTGGAGGCGAGGGTCTGGCTCTCAGCCTGAATCTTCAACCCTTCCTTCGCCTCAATGGCCTGATGCAGGCCTTCTGACAAGCGACGGCCCGGCATAGTACGACCAGTATGTTCGTCGACCAGTAATACCTGATTGTTTTGTACGATGTACTCTACATTGCGATGAAACAACGTATGCGCACGCAAGGCCGAGTGCACGTGATGCAGGAGGTTCAGGTTCTGTGCGGCGTAAAGGCTATCACCCTCTGCCAGCAGCCCTTCCTTGACCAGCAACTCTTCAACGTATTGGTGACCCGCCTCGTTCAACTCTACCTGGCGGGTTTTCTCATCAATACTGTAATGGCCATCGACTTCTTCCTCGGCCTCTTCAGCGGGGTAGCCACGCTTGAGCAAAGGGATAAGCGTATTAATGGAGGTATAAAGACGTGAGCTATCTTCAGCCGGGCCGGAGATAATCAACGGCGTCCGCGCTTCGTCAATCAGGATGGAGTCAACCTCATCCACCACCGCAAAATTTGGCTCCCGCTGGAATTTATCTTCCATGCGGAACGCCATATTGTCGCGAAGATAGTCAAAGCCCAACTCGTTATTAGTGCCGTAGGTAATATCGCACCGATACGCATTGCGCTTTTCTTCCGGGTCTTGGAATGGCACTACGACGCCAACCGACATCCCCAGGAATTCATAAAGCGGGCGCATCATATTGGCATCACGCGTGGCCAGGTAATCGTTCACCGTCACCACATGCACGCCCTTACCGGATAGCGCATTGAGATAGACAGGCAGAGTGGCGACCAGGGTTTTACCCTCACCGGTCTTCATCTCGGCAATCTTGCCTTCAAACAATGCCATACCACCAATCATCTGCACATCGAAATGCCGCATACCCATAACGCGCTTACTGGCTTCACGTACCAGGGCAAAAGCTTCGGGCAAAATTGATTCAAGTGGCTCACCGTCCAGCGCGCGCTGCTTCAGGTCCGGTGTTTTCGCTTTGAGCTGCTCGTCGCTGAGAGCGTTAAGCTCTTCCTCCAGTGCGTTGATTGCACTGACGACCTTACCCATCCGCTTCAGCTCACGATCGTTCTTGCTTCCCAACAGCTTTCTCATTAAAGGCGCAAACATAGTCGACTTCGATATCCATATTGGTGATCGGCGAACCCGGCAGTTGCCGCGGGAGGTCGCACAGAAAAAGGCATTCTACTCTGATTATTGCCCGACAATAAACCGGGCGCACGCAAGGACGCCCGGGCACCGCTGTTGCAGCGCCCTTGCGTTAGATATGGGGATCAACAGGGATTATTTCAATGCGACATAGCGTGCAGGATTGACTGCCATGCCGTTACGATAGACTTCAAGGTGCAAATGAGAGCCGGTAGAGCGACCTGTGGTACCCACCGCCGCAATCTCCTGCCCCTTCTGCACCAGATCACCCTTGCTGACCTTTAGCTCGGAGGCATGGGCGTAACGGGTCTTGTAGCCACCACCATGATTGATCTCAACCATATTACCGTAGGCGCCGCTGCGCCCGGAAAATACGACCACGCCGCTACCGACAGCATAGATAGGGGTGCCACGAGGGGCGGCAAAGTCCAACCCGCTGTGCGTGGAAATACGCCCGGTAATCGGGTCGGTGCGACGCCCAAATCCAGACGACAAACGCCCAATGCGCACAGGCTTGAAATCAAGTGCCGAGTCAACATCAGACTGCCGACTCACCATCAGTTCTTCCAGCAACTGTAGCTGCTGCGTGCGATCATCAATCCGCTCGGCCAGTTGCTCAATAACGTTTTGCAAATCAGGCGAGTGATAGCTCAAGTCGTCGGACTGCAGCTCAGGCCCACCCATACCCGGATCGATATCATCGCCAAAGTTAAACTCGCCGTCTGAAAAGTCAGCTAACTCGGTCAGGCGCTCACCCAGTGCATCCAGCCGCGTAAGGCGCATTTGCAGACGAGCCAACTGTTGGCTCATACGCTCCATTTGTGCCTGTTGCCCGTCATCCTCCCCGACATCCTCTATGTCGTAATCCTGGAGTACCTGCTGCCATTGCGGCGCGTCTGTTTCAGCCACTTCATCAAGAGCCCCGCTTCCACCAAGCAGCTGCCACGTCAAAAGCGCGGCGGCAATGGGCAAAGCAGTAAGCACGGCGATACCGGCAGCAACCCAGGGGGCACTTAACGTAACCGTTCGCGACGCACCATGGCGCCCAGTGAGGATAATAATGTTCAAATAAAAGACCCCAAACAATCATGATGGCGGTTCTGATAGGATAACCACCACATCACTCCAACCTGGTTCAGACCTGCATGGCTTTCTATCCGCTGGATGCACGCCGACCCACTGATCTGCTGCGCACCAACACCACCCTGAAAAAACTCTACGCTCAGGCGAAATCTATCGAGCGCCTGCAGTCTTTGGTAGAGACTCAACTGGAGCCTGCAGCAAGGGAACACTGCAAAGTGGCGTCATTTGCAGACGGCGTTTTGCGCTTCGTGGTCAGCAGTAGCCATTGGGCTACACGCCTCAGATACCAGCAAAAGCGTCTTATTCGCGCATTACAAGCCTACAATGAATTCGCAACTTTAACGAAAATACACTGCAAGGTACAACCGCCACTGATCAAAAAAGCACCACCAGTTCGCACAATGCGCAGATCCAGTGTTGCTGCCGAACACCTGCAGGAGACCGCAGAGCAGGTAACTGACCCCAATTTACGCGCCGCACTGCAGAAGCTGGCAAGTCATCACAACGGCAACTGAAGACAGCTCGATGGCACAAAGTGCCATTATCAGGATTACCCCTTGCTGAGCAAAAGAGCCGCCAAGTAGACATTCGAGAGAAAAGAAAACGGCCACCAGAGGTGGCCGTTAAATATAGAACGAAACGAGAAAGCTGTCAGATGACTGCTTTAAGTGACGCTTAGACTGCAGCAGCCGGGCGCATAAACGAAATAGGCGCCGTACCCGCATCTTCAAAGGTCACCACTTCCCAGGCGTCCTTGGTTGCAAGCAGCGTGCGAAGCAACTTGTTATTCAGCGCATGACCTGATTTGTAGCCCTTGAACTCACCCACCAAGCTTTTGCCCAGCAGATAAAGATCGCCAATGGCATCCAGGATCTTGTGCTTAACAAACTCATCTTCATAACGCAGACCGTCCTCGTTGAGTACTCGATACTCATCAACAACGATTGCATTATCCACACTACCGCCCAACGCCAGATTCTGGGAGCGCAGATACTCGATATCACGCATAAACCCGAAGGTCCGGGCGCGACTCACTTCCTTTACAAAAGAAGTACTGGAAAAGTCCACGCATGCGGTCTGACTGCGACCACGGAAAACCGGATGGTCAAAGTCGATACCAAATGAAACCTTGAACCCCTCGAAAGGCACGAAGGTTGCGGTCTTGCCATCCTCTTCCACAGTTACTTCGCGTTTTATACGAATAAACTGCTTGGCGGCGTCCTGCTCCTCAATACCAGCGGACTGGATAAGGAATACAAAAGGACCGGCACTACCGTCCATAATCGGCACTTCAGGAGCACTCAGCTCGACATAGGCGTTATCAATACCCAGACCGGCCATGGCAGACAGCAAATGCTCTACTGTATCAACCTTGGCGCCGTCCTTGATCAGGGTCGTGGACATAGTAGTCTCACCCACGAACTCGGCACGCGCCGGGATCTCGACCACGGGGTCGAGATCGGTACGGCAGAACACGATGCCCGTATCCACAGGTGCAGGTTTCAGCGTGAGATATACCTTCTCACCCGAATGCAGACCAACACCAGTGGCCCGGATGATGTTCTTCAGTGTGCGTTGTCTGATCATGCTTGACTGGGTCCGCTCTAGTTGCGAATAATTTTCAACAAATTGGCGTGCATGATAGCAAAGTACGCCTTTGTTGAATACCAATAAGCCCTATGCCACCGATTGATCAGATCAATCGGCCTGGCGACGCAGGAAGGCTGGAATATCGAGATAATCCAGATCTTCAGCTGGCTGGCTCAAACGCGCGGCTGCACTGCCCTGAGGATGCTGATTACGCATCACCGTAGGACGATCCAGGTCGCGGTAGTTTGGTGCAGAGCCTTCACCCTGGCGAGCAGACGGTGCTTGAGCCTGCGCAGCAGTGTTATCCACTACCTTGACCGGCTTTTCCACCTTGGCACCCAGACCAGTAGCAACCACAGTAACACGCAGCTCATCACGCATCTCTGGATCAATAACGGTACCAACCACAACAGTCGCGCTTTCAGAAGCGAACTCTTCTACGGTGCTACCCACCTCGGAAAACTCACCCAGGGACAGATCCGGACCGGCAGTGATGTTAACCAGAATACCGCGTGCGCCCATCAGGTTGACGTCTTCCAGCAGCGGGCTGCGGATAGCGGCTTCAGCAGCTTCACGAGCACGATTTGGCCCACTGGCGTGACCAGTACCCATCATCGCCATGCCCATTTCGCTCATAACCGTCTTCACGTCGGCGAAGTCAACGTTGATCATACCCGGACGCATGATCAGATCAGCAATACCTTGTACTGCGCCCAGCAATACATCGTTTGCCTTACTGAAGGCAGCCAGTAGGCTGGCGTCTTTACCCAGTACGGTGAGCAATTTTTCGTTAGGAATAGTGATCAGTGAGTCAACGTGCTGACTCAGCTCACGAATACCTTCTTCTGCGATCTGCAGACGCTTACGGCCCTCGAACGGGAACGGTTTGGTTACCACAGCCACTGTGAGGATGCCCATTTCGCGTGCCACTTCTGCAACGACAGGCGCTGCACCGGTACCGGTACCGCCACCCATGCCAGCAGTAATGAACACCATATCGGCGCCCTGCAGCACTTCAGCAATGCGCTCGCGATCTTCGATCGCAGCTTCACGACCAATCAGCGGGTTGGCGCCAGCGCCAAGGCCCTTGGTTACTGCCGAACCCAGCTGGAGCACTGTGCGCGCGCTGACATTTTTCAATGCTTGCGCATCGGTATTGGCGCAGATGAAATCCACACCCTCGACGTTATTGACGACCATGTGCTGGAGCGCATTACCACCGCCACCACCGACACCAACAACTTTGATTACTGCGTTCTGAGGAACGTTATCGATCAGTTCAAACATGACCTTCTCCTTGAGTACAGACTCGTTTCGTTTTCGTTTCGTTTACTGCGTTTAGCCCGCTTTGGCGGGTCTACTACTTAAACTGCAAGTGCTTAAAAGTTGCCTTGAAACCACTTCTTCACCCGTTCGACAACTGGCACTTTATTGCCGCTGTCGCTCGGGCTATTGCTCTGCTCGCCATGGTGTTTGATGCCGTAATGCAGCAGGCCTACACCGGTGGCGTATATCGGGTTACGTACCACATCGGTAAGCCCCTTGAATTCTTGCGGCATGCCAAGGCGAACCGGCATATGGAAGATCTCTTCCGCCAACTCGATCGCGCCTTCCATCTTGGCGGTACCGCCGGTCATCACGATGCCGGCCGGAATCATGTCTTCAAATCCGGAACGACGTAGCTCGGCCTGAATCAGCGTGAACAACTCGTCATAGCGCGGCTCTACCACTTCAGCCAGAGCCTGACGAGACAGGTCGCGCGGCGGCCGATCACCGACACTGGGCACCTTAATGGTTTCTTCTGGACCCGCCAGCTTGGCCAGTGCGCAGGCATAACGGATCTTGATCTCCTCGGCGTACTGAGTCGGGGTGCGCAACGCCATCGCGATATCGTTGGTGACCTGGTCGCCCGCGATCGGGATAACCGCTGTGTGCCGGATCGCGCCTTCGGTGAAGATGGCGATATCCGTTGTGCCGCCGCCAATATCAACCAGGCAGACGCCCAGCTCTTTCTCGTCCTCAGTCAGCACGGCGTAGCTGGAAGCCAGCTGCTCCAGGATCACATCTTCTACTTCCAGGCCACAGCGACGGATGCACTTCTCGATGTTCTGCACAGCGTTGAGCGCACAGGTCACCAGATGCACCTTGGCCTCCAAACGCACACCAGACATGCCAAGCGGCTCCCGTACACCTTCCTGGTTATCGATCACATACTCCTGCGGCAGGATATGCAGCACCTTCTGGTCAGCCGGAATAGCCACTGCCTGCCCAGCATCGAGAACCCGTTCGATATCTGCCTGCACCACCTCACGATCACGAATCGCGACGATGCCATTCGAGTTCAGGCTGCGAATGTGGTTACCGGCAATACCCGCAAAAACCGAGTGAATCTGACAACCCGCCATCAGCTCGGCCTCTTCGATCGCCCGCTGAATCGACTGCACGGTGGACTCAATATTGACCACCACGCCTTTTTTCAGGCCGCGTGAGGGGTGCGAGCCGATACCCACGATCTCCAGCTCGCCGTCCGCACCGATCTCGCCGACCAGTGCCACGACCTTGGAGGTGCCGATATCCAGCCCTACAATCATCCTGCTACCCTGCTTGCTTGCCATAGTCTTCCTGTCACTCCCCCGATTCGGCCGGTTCAACTGGCTCTCGCCAAGCCACGGCCATACCATTGCTGTAACGCAAATCTACTCGCGCGATCATTTCTCGCCGGTCCTGCAGCAACCTTTGCTCAATCGTCATGAAGCGCTGCATCTTGTCCACCAGGTTGTCGCGCCCGAGCAAAACTTCAATGCCGTCTTCGGTAGTCAGAAACCAGCTACCGCGATCACGCAGCTCAAGTTTGCTGACCACCATGCCCTGCGGGCGCAGCAGGCTGCTGAACTGCTGGTAATGGCGCATTACACGACGCTTGGCGCGCTCAGGACCATCAAGCTGCGGCAGCTGTGCAAAACGACTGATATCGTCTGGCGTAAACGCCTTACCCTGATTGTTCAATAACGCCGCATCACCCCAACGGGCGATCGGCAACTGCTCGTCCAGGTCTATCACCAGCTTGTCCGGCCAAACCCGTTTAACCGATGCGTCTGCAACCCAGGGCATTGCCAGCAAATCGGCATGCAGACCGTTCAGATCAATACCCAGAAAGCTTTCATGCAAATAAGGCTGGATAACCTTCTGCACCGCTTCACGATCGATGTAAAGCAACTCACCGTCGACAGTAATCAGCGATACCGGTCTATCTGCCAGCGGCATCAAGCGACTACCCAGCTCGTAAAGCCCCATCCCCAGCGCGACCAGCAACAGTGGCCACAGCAGTGACTGCAGCCGGCGTCCCAGTCCATCGAACGACGGCTTACCCAGGCGACTGCGTACACTCGGACGCGGAGCAGGAGGCGTCACGCGCACAGCGCCGCGGCTCGACGCTTTGCGTCGTGCAGCAGGTGCGGTGCGTGAATCGCGGATCATCTGCCCCAACATTGCTTGACTACCTCAGCAGCGGGCGCTGGCAAGAATCGCCAGCACCAAATCGGTAAATGACATACCCGTGGCTTTAGCAGCCATCGGCACCAGGCTGTGATCGGTCATACCCGGCACAGTGTTAACTTCCAGCAGATAGAAACGTCCTGCCTCATCCTGCATCACGTCTACCCGCCCCCAACCACGACAGCCAACGGCATTGAAAGCACGAAGACACAAGTCTGCGAGCTCGGCTTCTTTTTCTGCCGGCAGCTCACACGGACACAGATACTGGGTATCGTTGGCCAGGTACTTGGCGTCGTAATCGTAAAAATTGTGTGGCGTACGCAAACGGATGGCCGGTAGCGCCTTGCCATCCAGAATGGCGACGGTAAATTCCGCGCCCTGCACCCACTGCTCAACAAGCGCCTGATCGTCGTAAGCCTGCGCACCTTTCCACGCATCCTGAAGGTCCGCCAGGCTATCGGCCTTGGCCATGCCGATAGACGAGCCTTCATGCACCGGCTTGATGATCAGCGGCACACCCAGCTGGTCGACGATACCCGCGCACTCGTCCATCGCACCCAACATGGCGTAGGCCGGCGTCGAGAGGCCCAGGCTTTGCCAGATTTGCTTGGTAATCAGCTTGTCCATGCCCACTGCTGACGCCATAACACCGCTACCGGTATAAGGAATACGCAATGATTCCAACAAGCCCTGCAGGCTGCCGTCCTCACCACCACGCCCATGCAACGCGATGAACACACGATCCGGGCGCTCGGCAATCAACTGCTCTGCCAGACGCTCGTCGGCGTCAATGCCATAGGCATTCACACCCGCACCCAGCAGCGCTTCAAGCACTGCTGCGCCGGACTTCAACGAGACGGCGCGCTCAGCTGAACTGCCACCAAACAGGACGGCCACACGGCCAAAGGCTGCTACATCTACCATCACGCCTTACCTCCAGCGTCTTTTGCTGCCAATGCCTCAGCCAACTGCTGAGCAAGACCGCCAATATCCCCTGCGCCCTGGGTCAACAGAATATCGCCCGGCTGCAGCACGGCTTCCAGGAGCGGCATGACATCAGCATCGCGCTCCACATAAATAGGGTCCAACTGACCACGCTGGCGAATGCTGCGGCACAGGTGCTTACTGTCTGCGCCAGGCACGGGTTCTTCACCGGCCGGGTAGACTTCCATCAGCAGAAGGGCGTTGGTCTCGCCCAACACCTGCACAAAGTCTTCATAGAGGTCGCGGGTACGGCTATAGCGGTGCGGCTGATAGAGCATGACCAAACGACGCTCCGGCCAACCGGCGCGCACGGCCTTGATCACCGCAGCCACTTCACGCGGGTGATGTCCGTAGTCGTCAACCAGCATGATCTGGCCATCAGCCCAGCTGTAATCGCCATACACCTGAAAGCGGCGACCCACGCCCTGAAAGCCAGTCAAGCCGGCCAATATGGCTTGGTCGGAAACGCCCTCATCCGTCGCAACCGCAATGGTTGCCAACGAGTTCAGCACGTTGTGCACGCCAGGCATGTTGACCGAGACATTGAGCGGCTCATGTCCTTCACGCAGTACCGTAAAGTGGGTTTGCATGCCTTGCTGGTGAATATCGACTGCGCGGATATCGGCGTCTTCTGACTCACCATAGGTGATGACCTGACGATTGACCTGCGGCAGAATCTCGCGCACCACCGGATCGTCGATACACAGCACAGCCAGCCCATAGAATGGCAGGTTGTGCAGAAATTCAACGAAGGTGCGCTTCAAGCGATTGAAGTCGCCTTCGTAGGTGGCCATGTGGTCTGCATCGATATTGGTGACGATCGCCACCATCGGCTGCAGATGCAGGAAGGACGCATCACTTTCGTCTGCTTCAGCCACCAGATAGCGACTTTCACCCAACTGGGCGTTGGTGCCGGCGGCGGTCAGCCGACCGCCGATAACAAACGTCGGGCTCAAACCGTCGGCAGCCAGTACCGACGCAATCAAACTGGTTGTTGTGGTCTTACCGTGGGTCCCAGCGACCGCAATACCATGGCGATAGCGCATCAGCTCGGCCAGCATCTCTGCGCGCGGCACCACAGGTATACGCTGATCCATCGCAGCGGCGACTTCCGGGTTCTGCGGATTAATGGCGCTAGAGACGACCAGTACATCAGCCGACTGCACATTCTCCGCACGATGCCCAATATCAATCCGCGCCCCGAATTCTTCCAACCGCTGGGTAACTGCGGAGCGCTTGAGGTCTGAGCCAGACACTTCATAGCCAAGATTCAATAACACCTCAGCGATCCCGCACATACCTACGCCGCCGATACCCACAAAGTGAATGCGGCGAATGCGGCGCATTTCCGGCAGGGTGAACGTTGCCTTGTTACGTTTTTTACTGTTCACGAGCAACCTCCAGGCAGGCACGCACCAAATCTGTGGTGGCATTGGGTGTTGCTTGTTCGCGGGCGCGTAATGCCATCTCTTGCAGTAACTCCGGTTGATTCATATAAGTCGTCAATTTCTCTGCCAACAGAGCACCGGTTAGCGTGGCCTGGGGCAGTAGCTCTGCGCCGCCCCGCTCAGCCAGGTAGCGCGCATTAGCGCTCTGGTGATCATCAATAGCGTGTGGCAGCGGGATCAAAAACGAGGGACGACCCGCAGCGGCCAACTCACATACCGTCAGTGCTCCCGCGCGGCAGACCACTAGATCAGCCCATTCATAGGCGCCGCTCATGTCGGCAATAAAGGCCTCGACATCAGCTCGCACTCCGGCGTGTTGATAGCCTTCACGTGCAGTCAATAGATGTTGCTTGCCGCACTGATGAACAACCTGCGGACGCTGCTCCTGCGGGATCAGGCTGAGCGCTTCTGGCAAAAGCCTGTTCAGCGGCATAGCACCAAGGCTCCCGCCCAGGACCAGCAGCCGCAGCGGACGCCGACCATCGAAAGCAAGCGCCGGCACCTGGAAGATCTCTTCGCGCACGGGGTTACCCGTGCTGCGACGGCGCTTGTCGTCCGGAAAGCTACCCGCGAAACCTTCGCAGCAGCGCTTGGCAACGCGCGACAAAAGCCTGTTGGCAGTGCCCACTACTGCGTTCTGCTCATGGATGATGACCGGAATACGATGCATCCACGCGGCCAAGCCACCCGGACCGGTCACGTAGCCACCGGCGCCCAGAACAAACACCGGACGCAACTCAGACAACAGCTTGAGCGACTGGCCCAACGCACGAAGAATACGGAACGGTGCCTTGAGCAGATCCAGCTTGCCCTTGCCGCGCAGCCCCTGAATATCAATGTAATGAATCGGGAAGCCAGCCTGCGGCACGAGATCGACCTCGATACCTCGGCGCGTTCCCAGCCAGTGCACGTCGAAACCTTGATCACGCAGCAAGCGAGCACAGGCCAGTGCGGGGAATACGTGCCCACCGGTGCCACCAGCCATTACCAGAACTCTTTTAGCCATTTGCGGCCTCCCGTAGCGCCTGACGACGCTCCCAGTCAATGCGCAGCAATAGGCCCAAAGACACGCAGCACACCACCAACGAGCTACCGCCGTAGCTTAGAAACGGCAACGTCAGCCCCTTGGTTGGCAACAGGCCGATGTTAACGCCCACATTAATCAGCACCTGACCACACCACATGATTGCCAGACCGTAAGCCAGATAGGCGGAAAACATCCTGCCGGCGCGCTCGGCCCACAAGCCGATATACAGCGCGCGTACCGCAACGAAAATCAGCAGTGCGAAGGCGGCCAGCGCACCAATCATGCCCAGCTCTTCAGCCAGCACGGAAAACACGAAGTCGGTGTGCGCTTCGGGCAGATAAAACTGCTTCTGAATGCTATTACCCAAGCCAACCCCCAGCCATTCGCCTCGCCCGAAGGCGATCAACGCCTGGGTCAGCTGATAGCCAGTACCGTAGGGGTCATCCCACGGATTGAGAAAGCCGGTCAGGCGCTGCAAGCGGTAGGGCTCGAACGCGACCAGAAGACCGGCCAAACCGCCAAGCGAACCGAACAGCAACAGAAAGCGGAACAGCCCTACACCGCCCAGGAAAAGCATGCCGGTGGCCGCCCCCATCAATACCACGGTGGCCCCAAAGTCGGGCTCAATGATCAGCAACCAAGCCATAGGGCCAAGCACCATGAAGGGCTTGATAAAGCCGAACCATTGCTCTTTGACTTCTGCCTGACGATGCACCAGGTAACCGGACAAAAAGACCACAGCAAACAACTTGGCCAGCTCTGAGGGCTGCACGTTAATGGGGCCAACAGCAATCCAGCGCCAGCTACCGTTAACTTCACGGCCGATGCCGGGAATCAATACCGCCAGCAGCAAGGCAAAGCCGAGGAACAACAGCGGGAACCGGAACTGCTCCCAAAGGCGCACCGGCACCGCCAGGGTAGCCGCCATCGCCAGCAAACCGATCACCAGATAGACGATCTGGCGGTTCATGTAATAAAGCGGGTCGCCGAGACGACCGGCCGCTACTTCCATCGAGGCGGACGTCACCATGACCAGCCCTAACGCGAGCAAACACAGAGACCCCACCAACAACGGCAGGTCCATGTCAAACCGACGCTCGCCAATCAGCGGTGCGCTAGCGTCGCGAGCAGTGGCAAGCCAGTTCATAGCGCTAGCCTCCCGACGGCGTCGGCAAACAAGCGGCCACGCTCTTCAAAGTTTTTAAACATGTCCAGGCTGGCGCAAGCAGGCGATAACAACACGATGTCACCGGGCTGCGCTTTGGCCGCTGCAAGCTGCACTGCAGCTTCAATGCTATCGACCTGCGTAGTATCCAGACTGTTTGGCAACGCCGCCGCAACCTTGTCTGCGTCACGCCCCAAAAGCACCGCAGCGCGGCAATAGCGCTCGACCGGCTGGCTCAAAGGTTTAAAGTCGGCGCCTTTACCATCACCACCGGCAATCAGCACCAACTTGCCGTCAATGTCCGCACCCAAGCCGTTGATGGCCGCCAGCGCAGCGCCCACATTGGTCGCCTTGGAATCATCAAAGAAGCTAACCCCTGCGTGCTCCCCCACCCACTGACAGCGATGTGGCAAACCGGCAAAGCTACGCAACGTCTCCAGCATGGGCTGCATCGGGACGCCGGCAGCATGCCCAAGCGCCAGCGCCGCCAGCGCGTTGGATTGATTATGGGCGCCACGCATTTTCAGCTCGCGAGTTGGCATCAAAGGCTCAAACTGAAAGGCCAGCCAGCTTTCACCGTCTTGCTGTACCAGTCCAAACCCTTTGAAGTCAGGACGTGACAGACCAAAAGTGAACGTAGGCAACTCATCTGCGACCAGGGGACGCGACAAGGCGTCGTCACGATTCACCACAACCTGCTCTGCGCCGCGAAATATGCGGTGCTTGGCCAGATGATAAGCAGCAAGGCCGCTGTAACGATCCATATGATCTTCGCTCACGTTCAATACCGTGGCGACCCGCGCATTCAAGCGGTCTGTGGTTTCCAACTGGAAGCTGGAGAGTTCGAGCACATACAGCGCCGCATTCTCATCCAACAGATCTAGCGCAGGTGTACCCAGATTGCCGCCGACAGCTACCGCAATTCCCGCGGCAGCCGCCATCTCGCCAACCAGTGTGGTGACGGTACTTTTCGCGTTTGAACCAGTAATGGCCACAATCGGCGCCTTTGCCTCGCGAGCAAACAGTTCGATATCGCCGACGATAGACACACCAGCTTTAGCGGCGGCCAGCAATGCAGGCGTACTCAACGCAATACCAGGGCTGACAATCAGCTCGCTGGCGCCACACAGGAGCTGCTCATCAAGCTCACCCAAATACAGGTCAGCCATGGGCGCAAATCGCTTCAGCTTGTCCAGACCCGGTGGGTTTTGGCGGGTATCAACCACGGCAAATGACAGGCCTCGGCCCGCCAAATAACGGGCGACCGAGAGCCCGCTACTGCCGAGCCCGACGATGATCCGTTTTTTGTCCGTAGTAATCAGTGACACCCGTTATTCCTCAGCTTCTATTAACGCAGTTTCAAGGTAGCGAGACCGATCAACACCAGTACCACGGTGATGATCCAGAACCGCACAATCACGCGCGGTTCAGGCCAGCCCTTCAATTCAAAATGGTGGTGAATCGGCGCCATGCGGAATACGCGGCGCCCGGTCAACTTGAACGACGCGACCTGCACAATCACCGACAGGGTTTCCACCACAAAGATGCCCCCCATGATGAAGAGCACAATTTCCTGCCGCACGATGACAGCAATCACACCAAGCGCGGCGCCCAGCGCCAATGCGCCGACGTCGCCCATAAAGACTTGAGCTGGATAGGTGTTAAACCAGAGAAAGCCAAGACCGGCGCCCAGCAAGGCACCACAGAAAATGATCAGCTCACCTGCGCCCGGCACATAGGGGATCAGCAGGTACTCGGCGAACTTCGCATTACCCGACAGATAGGCAAAGATACCCAGCGCGCCACCAACCATGACTGTTGGCATAATCGCCAGACCATCAAGACCGTCAGTCAGGTTGACCGCATTGCTGGAGCCCACAATCACAAAGTAAGTCAGGACAACGAAAAACGCGCCCAACTGAAACTCTACCTGTTTAAAGAACGGCACGATCAGCGTGGTTTCGACCGGCGTTTGCGCGTGCATGTAGAGCACAATTGCAGCAACCATCCCGAATATCGACTGCCAAAAATACTTCCAGCGTGAAGGCAGGCCACGCGAACTCTTCTCAACCACCTTGCGGTAGTCATCCACCCAACCGATAGCGCCAAAGCTCAGTGTCACGCCCAACACAACCCATACATAGAGGTTGCTCAAGTCCGCCCACAACAGCGTGCTAATACCGATTGCGACCAGGATCAGCGCACCGCCCATGGTCGGCGTACCTGCCTTGGACAAATGCGATTGCGGCCCGTCGTTGCGCACTGACTGACCGATTTGGCGAAAGCTCAGGGTGCGGATCATCCAGGGGCCAAGACACAGCGCTAATGCCAGCGCCGTGAGCACACCCAGAATCCCGCGCAGCGTCAGGTACTGAAAGACCGAGAAGCCGGAGTAGAACTGCTGTAGATATTCGGCTAGTAGAAGCAACATATCAGCTGACCCTGTTGTCGTTGTTTTGCGTGTCAGCCGAGGCCGTCAGACCGGCAACAACTTCATCCATACCCGCACTGCGCGAGCCCTTGACCAGTACCTGAGTACTGATATCCAGTCGCCCTTTGAGCGATTCGACTAATTCATCCTTGCTGGCGAATAGCTCGCCGCGCTCACCAAAAGCCTCGACCGCCAACGCAGAAAGCCGGCCAACCGCATAGAGCCCATCCAGTCCTTTCTCTAATGCGTACTCGCCTACCTCGGTATGGCTGGACTCAGCCCAGTCGCCCAGCTCGCCCATATCGCCCAGCACCAGAATCCGGGTTCCCTGCAAGCCAGCCAGCAGATCAATAGCGGCCTTCACTGAGGCAGGATTGGCGTTGTAGCTGTCGTCAATGATTTGTGCTCCAGCCACACCAGCACAGCAGTTGCCGCGACCGGCTACCGGCGCCAGGTCGGCGAGGCCATTGCTCACGCATTCCAGCGAAACACCCGCCGCCAGTGCAGCGCCCGCTGCGGCAAGCGCGTTGGCGACGTTATGCTGACCGCGCAGCTGCAATGAAACCTGCACTTCACCGGCAGGCGATTGCAGCTTGAATGAAGGGCATCCCTTGCTATCGATTTCAATCTGTTCAGCGCGCAGTTGGGCCGTCGGATTTTTCAGACTGAAAGCACAGCAAGTGCGCTTGCTACCCAGCAACTGGTACCACTGCTCAAACCAGGGGCTGTCCAGGTTGAGGATGGCCTGGCCACCATCAGGTAACTCACTGACGATTTCACCTTTCGCCTTGGCGATACCTTCCGGGCTGCCGAAGCGCCCCACATGTGCCATCTCGGCGTTGGTCAGCACGCTGATATGCGGCTTTGCCAACCCCATGGTGTAAGCAATATCACCAGCAGCAGCAGCACCCATTTCGACAACCGCATACTGATTCGTTTTCTGTAAACGCAAGAGCGTCAGAGGCACGCCCAGTTCATTGTTCAGGTTACCCTCAGTGGCCAATACACTGCCGGCATGGCGCAGGATGGCTGCCAGCATTTCCTTGACGGTGGTTTTGCCGCTGGATCCAGTAATCGCGATGATCTTGCCCTTAAAGCCATCACGCACCAGCGCGGCGAGCTGACCCAGCGCCAGCTGGCAATCGTGGACCAGCAGCTGAGGCAGCTCATCATCAACCAGATATTCAACCATCGCAGCAGCAGCGCCCTGCTCGCGTGCCTGAGCCACGTAGTCATGGCCGTTCACGCGGCTACCCGGCAACGCGACAAACAAACCTCCGGGCTGCACCGCACGAGCATCAATACTGACGCTGTCAAAGTGGGTATCCACACCGTTCATAGTCGCCGCAAGCGGCTTCAATAGTTCCGAAAGGCGAATTGCTTCAAGCATGTTGCGCCTCCCATTGCAGAAGCGCCTGACGCGCATGTTCTATATCGCTGAAGGGATGACGCACGCCTTCAATCTCCTGGTAAGTTTCATGCCCTTTGCCGGCGAGCAGAATGACATCGCCGGCGCCTGCCTTGGTGATCGTTGCAAGGATCGCCTCAGCACGGTTGGGTATGACGGTGGCAGAGCCACTGCGTTCCATACCCTGGCAAATTTGCTTAATAATCTGTTGTGCCGACTCACTACGCGGGTTGTCGCTGGTCACCACGATTTCATCCGCGCGCGCTTCAGCCACCTTGGCCATCAGCGGGCGCTTGCCTTTATCGCGATCACCGCCGCAACCAAATACGCAAATAACCCGACCGCTGGCATGCTCATGCAACGCAGCCAACGCCTTGTCGAGCGCGTCCGGGGTGTGCGCATAATCGACCACCACCAGAGGCTTCTCGCCGCCGCCCAGACGCTGCATCCGACCCGCCGGTGGCTGTAGCTGAGCAGCCAACTCGAGCACCTGAGGCAGAGCAATACGCAAGGCGTATAAGCTTGAAATTACGGCGAGCAGGTTGCTCAAATTAAACCGGCCCAGCAACGCACTGCGTAACTGAAAACGCTGCCCCTGAGCATGCAACGTGGCGCTTACGCCATCAGTGCCGTACTGGACATCGCTGCAGTAAAAGGTGGCGCTGGCGTCTTCCAGGCTATAGCTGATTACCGGCGAGCTGCATTGCGCTGCCAACTCACGCCCAAACCGATCGTCAATATTGATTACGGCAGCCTGCAGAGGACGCTTGAACAACAGCGCCTTGGCGGCGCCGTACGCCTGCATATCACCGTGATAATCGAGGTGATCGCGGCTTAGATTGGTAAAGACCGCAACGGCGAAATCCACTGCGGCAACACGCCCTTGATCCAGCGCATGGGAAGACACTTCGACAGCCACGTGGCTGGCGCCTTGCGCGTGCAAACGTGCCAACTGAGCCTGCATCAGCAAAGCGTCGGGCGTCGTCATGCCGTGTTCGGAAAGTTGCCCAAGCATGCCGCTACCCAGAGTGCCAATCACACCGCAAGGCTTGGCAGCCATATCGAGGGCTTGAGCAAGCATTTGGCTAACACTGGTTTTGCCATTGGTGCCGGTTATACCGATCACCTGCAATTGCTTACTGGGTTGCTGATAAAAAAGCCCGGCCAGTTCGGATAGCTTTTGCTGCAACTCGGGAACTGCAATCGCGCAGACTGAAAGAGGAGCTATCTCGTACTCGGCAGGCTCGTAAGCAACTGCGACGGCTCCTGACGCAACGGCCTGATCGATATAAGCACGACCATCCTGCTGTAATCCCGGAACGGCAAGAAACAGATCGCCAGGGCGAACGCGACGACTATCCATCGTCATGCCGCTGATCTCGAGATCAGGCGTCACTTGAGCCGGAAATAACTGAGCCAGTTTCATCCGCGCGCGCCCTCCTCTGGCAAAGGCGGCAACTCAACCTGCTGCGTATCGCTGAGATTATCCGGAGCAACATTCATCAATCGCAGTGCGTTGGACATCAAACCGCTAAACACGGGAGCCGCAACCAGGCCGCCGTAGTAACCGCCATTACTGGGTTCATCAACAACCACAGCGATCGCAATGCGCGGATTGGTACTCGGACCAAAGCCTGCGAATAGGGAACGGTAGGCGTCTTCCTGATAGCCATTGCTTGAAGTGCTGACCTTGCGCGCCGTACCACTCTTGCCTGACACGTGGTAGCCAGGCACACGCGCACGGTAGACACCGCCCTCACCTTCAATGACGTTTTGCAGCATGCCCTGAACGGTCTTGACTGAATCTTCCGGCAGCACCTGCTGTGCAGCGGGTTCTTCATCCACCCGCAGCAGCGACATGGGCACCTTGCGCCCATCATTAGCCAGAATCGAATAGGCCTGTGCCAACTGCACAGCTGTGACAGACAAGCCATAGCCATAGGATAGCGCTGCTGTTTCCGCCGAACGCCACTCACGATAGCTCGGCAATTTACCTACCCGCTCGCCCGGAAAACCAAGACCGGTATACTCACCAAGCCCTACGCTTTGCATGGCGTCGTGAACGGCCTGACCACCAATATCGAGTGCCACCTTACTCATGCCAACGTTACTGGACTTCAACAAAATGCCACTCAGATCCAGTACGCCGCCAGGGGCACGCGATACGTCACGAATGGTATAGCGGCCAATACGCAGGGTACCGGGATAAACGTTAACCTTGTCGCTCGGTTTCCAGCGGCCGGTAGCCAAAGCGGCAGTCATGGAAATGGGCTTCATGGTCGAGCCAGGCTCGAACACATCGATCAGTGCGCGATTTCGCATCATGCCGGGCTGCAGGTTGGCGCGATTGTTGGGGTTGTAGGTTGGATGATTGACCATCGCCAACACTTCGCCGGTACGCACATCCAGCATCACGATAGAACCGGCTTTGGCATCAAATTCCTGCAGCGCTTCGCGCAATTGACGGTGCGCCAGATACTGCAAACGCAGGTCAATTGACAGCTTCAGATCATTACCAGGGCGGGCATTACTGACAACCTGCACATCCTTAATCAGTCGGCCACGACGATCCTGCAGCACTTGCCGCTTCCCGGGTACACCTTGCAGCCACTGGTCATAGGCCAATTCCAAACCTTCCTGGCCTTTTTCATCCAAATTGGTAAAGCCAACCAAATGTGCTGCAACCTCGCCCGCAGGATAAAAACGGCGATACTCTTCGATGCTGTACACACCATGCACCTGCAACGCCATGACGGCTTCACCATCCAGCGGTGTCATGCGGCGACGCAAATAGATGAATTCTTTATCTGCGTTGGCTTTGAGTCGATCGTTAAAGGTGGAGAGGTCTGTACCCAGAGCACGGGCCAGGTCCGGCCAATGCGCTTCCTGGTCGATCAACTGCGAAGGGTTTGCCCAGATAGTCAAAACGGGTGTGCTGACAGCCAACGGCTCGCCATTGCGATCGGTAATCTGTCCGCGGTGCGCAGGAATAGGCACATGGCGCACGCTGCGCTTGTCACCCTGGCTTTTGAGGAAACCCTCATCCAGCACGTGCAGCTCGACAATGCGCCAGGACACAGCCACACAGCACAAGCCAAGCAGCGCGATCACCAGACGAAAACGCCAGGGATACAGACTGCCATTGGGCTTGAAGCCGAATTTCTTCATGGCTGCACCAAAATGACGTCGCTCGGCTCTGGCACATGCATGCCCAGTTGCTCGGTCGCGATACGCTCAATGCGGCTATAGGCCGTCCAGGTGCTTTGCTCAAGCACCAGGCGTCCCCATTCGGCTTGCGCCTTTTCTCGTACTTCTATTTCCGCTGCCATCTCGTTCAGAAGCAAACGGCTCCAGTGAGCGCTATAAGAAACCGCCAAAGCAGTGATCACCACCAGCACACCCACCAGCAGCAGCCAGCCGCTGCCCGCCGGCAGATGCCGTTGTGATTTGATCATTTGCTCTGGCGCGGTCATTAGCGCTTCTCCGCGATACGCAGTACAGCGCTGCGAGAACGAGGGTTTGCCGCAATTTCTGCAGCAGTAGGCTTGATCGCCTTACCAACCAGATTGACCGACACCGGAATATCGATATCACGGATAGGCAGGTCGCGCGGCAGCGGTGCGCCCTTGGCCTCGCGGCGCATGAATTGCTTAACCAGACGATCTTCCAGCGAATGAAAGCTGATCACCACCAAGCGGCCACCCGGAGCAAGGCACTCCAGAGCCGCGCGCAAACCGTCAGCCAAATCGTCCAGCTCACGATTGATAAAAATCCGGATACCCTGGAAAGCGCGCGTAGCAGGATGCTTGCCTTTCTCCCACGCGGGATTGGCTTCCTTTAATACCGCTGCGAGATCACCTGTGCGGGTAAAAGCCTGCTGCTCACGGCGCGTAACAACGGCGCGAGCCATGCGTTTGGAGAAACGCTCTTCACCGTATTCTTTTAATACAGTGGCAATGTCGCTTTCGCTGGCACTGTTGACCCAATCCGCTGCGCTTTGACCCATACCCGGATTCATACGCATATCCAACGGGCCGTCATGCAAGAAGCTAAAGCCGCGTTCGGGGTCATCCAACTGCGGCGACGACACCCCAAGATCCAGCAGTACGCCATCGACCTTACCGTGCAAACCCTTGTCCTTGAGCTCTTGCGCCATATCGGCAAATGAGCGCTGCACAACGACAAAGCGGCCGTCTATGGCCGCTAGTTCATTCCCTGCCCGGATGGCTTCCGGATCTTTATCGAAGGCGATCAGGCGCCCTCCCGGCGCCAGCCCCGATAGCAGCGCGCGACTGTGCCCGCCGCGCCCGAAAGTACCGTCGATATAAAGCCCGTCCGGTTTAATGGCGAGCCCTTCCAGCGCTTCATTCAGCAGAACGCTGACATGCTGGTAATTGGATTGCGCGTTCATAGGCTCAAGGAATGCAGTTCCACCGGTAATTCACCGGTGTCCTGCGATTCGTCCAAGTAGGCACTGGTGGTGGCCGTCCAGGCCTCTTCACTCCAGAGCTCAAATTTATTGATTTGCCCGACCAGCATGACTTTCTTGTCTAGCCCGGCGTGCTCGCGCAACAGCGGCGGAATAACAAAGCGGCCGTTATTATCCAGCTCCAGATCATTGGCATTACCAATCAGCAGGCGCTGTAGCCGCTTTACCGCAGGATTCATGTTCGGCGCAGAGCGCAGCTGCGCCTCAACCGCCTCCCACTCCTGCAAGGGATAAATCCAAAGACAACGTTCTTCCAGTGCAATAGTCGCCACCAACTGACCGCCACAGGACTCCACCAAGCGGTCGCGATAGCGCGCAGGCATCGCGAGTCGCCCTTTGGCGTCCAGATTGATGGCGTTGGATCCACGAAACACGCTGTTTACCTTCCCCTTTGGTGAATTGACGCTCTACGCCAATAATTCCCACTTTTATCCACTTCATGCCACTTTTGCACACTATAGAAATGCGCGGATACACCGTCAAGCACGCAATTGCGGGAAAAAGCCTTGTAGAGCAGGGGTTTAGCGCAAAAAGGAAGGAATTCACCTGCAAACAACATAAGGGATAGGGGGTAAAGCAGATTCAAAGCAAACAGATCCACTCGCAACTTAAAGTGGTTTATGAAGAGTAAGATCTTTTTGATCTAAAAGAGAGGGGAGTCACAACAAGAAGAAAAATAAGAGTTGGCCTATAAGCCGGGTTCTGTCGAGAACAGTCATTCCTCTGGGATTGCCATCACTGACAACCTCAAGCAACCTACCCGAATCCAGTGCGGGCCACACCAATGGATTCCTATTTGGTCTTGCTCCGAGTGGGGTTTACCACGCCACAGACTGTTACCAGCTGCGCGGTGCGCTCTTACCGCACCTTTTCACCCTTACCGGCGCTTACGCGCTTAGGCGGTTTGCTCTCTGCTGCACTTTCCGTAGGCTCACGCCTCCCAGGCGTTACCTGGCACTCTGCCCTATGGAGCCCGGACTTTCCTCCCTGCCGACGCCTTGCGGTGCCAACACAGCGACTGTCCAGCCAACTCTTGGCGGCAAGGTTAGCCGCCTTCGGCCCACAGAGCAAGGAGAAACGACTTCACGCAGGCCTGATCACGCGTTCTTGGTACCGCGATCAAGAGCCAGTTGGTATAGCTGATTCTTGCGCTCACCGGTAATTTGCGCCGCCAGCCGTGCCGCCTGCTTAACCGGCAACTCTTGCAACAGCGCATCCAGCACACGCAAGGTTTCGCCTGAAACCTCCTCAGACTCAGCCACCGACGCTCCCTCCACCACCAACACGCACTCACCCCGCTGCTGATCGCTATCACCGCGAACCCAGTCAGCCAGCTCAGCGATCGGTGCCGAGCGCAACGTCTCAAAGGTTTTCGTCAACTCTCGGGCCAATACAACACGACGCTCGGCACCGAGGATTTCACACATATCATCCAGGCACTCCAACAGCCGATGGGGCGCTTCATATACCATCCAGGTGCGCGACTCATCGGCGAGCGCCTGCAAGCGCTGGCGGCGCCCGTGTGACTTGGCTGGCAAAAAACCCTCGAACGCGAAGCGGTCGGAGGGCAACCCTGCCGCACTAAGGGCCGCAATCAGCGCACAGGCGCCAGGGAGGGGAGAAACCCGTACGCCCGCTTCTCGCGCCTGCCTTACCAAGTGGTAACCGGGATCAGAAATAAGCGGCGTACCCGCGTCCGAGATCAGCGCCAGGTCTTCACCAGCCAGCAATCGAGCCACTAATCGCTCGCCCTTGTCACGTTCATTATGGTCGTGACAGGCCGTCATGGGTGTACCTATACCAAAGTGCTGCATCAGCCGTGCACTGTGACGGGTATCCTCGGCGGCGATCAAGGCAACCGAGCGCAGCACCTCAAGCGCTCTAGGCGAAATGTCCTGTAGATTGCCGATTGGCGTCGCAACCACAAAGAGCGTACCTGTACCGGTTGTCATAAATACCCCTAATAATAAACTGTGATGCATTGTACAGGAGCGACAACCACCGCTGCGATTGCCTGGAGATTGGCTGGTCCCTTGGTTACAATGCACGCATTGATTATCTCAAGGGAAGCGCTCTAGCTGCGTCCCTCCGCGCAAGGACACCTCTGCATGCCCCGCACTCTTCGCCTGACCGCGCTCGCCGCTGCCTTTTCCTGGCTAGTGGTCGGCTGTACCACCCAGCCCACCAATCTGGACGACCTGCCCAGAACACCGCGAGCCTCTGTCGACCAACTGCTGAAAGATGCCAAGAATGAGGTTGGTCCGCAGGCAGAACTCATGCGTCTTTACGCTGCGCAGACGGCCATGCAAACCAATGATCCCGAGCGCACCAAACGCATACTAGAGCAGATCCCGCAGAGCAAGCTACCTACCGACCAGCAGATCCGCTTCAGCGAATTACAGGCGCAAAGCGCATTGGCGCTCGGCGACAAAAACGGCGCGCTGCGTGCAATCCAGCACCCTTCACTGCAGCAGATTGATAGCCGCCCACTGGAAGAGCAGTTGCGGATCCAGCAACTGCGCGCCGACATCTACGATGCCAACGACAGACCAATAGAGGGTGCCCGCGAGCGGGTCTTTATTAACAGCCTGCTAGCCGCTGAAGCACAGACAGAGAACCAGCAAGCCATATGGGATAGCCTGAACGGTGCTCGCACCACGCAGCTGCAGGCGGCAGCCAAAGATGCGACCGGCGAGTTTGCCGGCTGGGTTCAACTGGCCTTGATCAATCGGCAGAACAACAACCTCGGCATGCAGATTCAGGCCCTGCAGGCTTGGCGCGAAGCCTATGCCAATCATCCAGCCAATCAGAACCTGCCAAAAGCGATCGCTCAAATTCAGGAGCTAAAAGCCAACAGGCCAACGCATATTGGCCTGTTACTGCCCTTCAGCGGGCCGCTCGCCGGCGTCGCACAGGCATTGAAAGATGGCTTTCTTGCCGCCCAATTCCAGGCTCAAACCCAAGGCATCGAACAACCCGAAGTGACCCTGTATGACAGTACCCAGTATGCCGACCCACTACAGGCCCTGAACCAGGCCAAGTCAGAGGGCGTTCAATGGGTCATTGGGCCACTGGAAAAAGACAAGGTTGCCTACCTGGCCAGTCAGCCCAATCTGCCACTCCCCGTTCTGTCACTGAATTACAGCGAACAACCCAGCACCGAAGGGCTCGATTTGTTTCAGTTCGGCCTGGCGCCGGAAGACGAGGCTCGCTCCGCGGCTACGCGCGCATGGGATGACGGCTTTCGCCGGATGGCCACCCTGTCCACCAATGACGACTGGAGTCAGCGCGCTAATAACGCTTTCAAACAACAGTGGGAAGCAATGGGTGGCGAGATAATTGGTCAGGAAATTGTTGACCAACCGGCCACAGTCGCCAATCAGATGGGCGAGCTGCTGAAAATCCGCCAAAGCGAACGCCGAGCCAGTAGCATTCAACGACTGCTGCGCTACGTCAAAGCCCTACCCACTCCGCGCCAGGATCTAGACGCGCTATTCCTGGCCGCCACACCACTGCAAGCCAGGCAAATCAAACCAACACTTGCGTTTCAGTACGCTGCCAGCCTGCCGGTATACGCCACATCGCATTCATATACGGTTGACCCAAGCGGCAGCCAGAACACCGACCTGGACGGACTGCTAGTCGCCGAAACCCCGTGGCTACTTGAGCACGACGACCCGCTGTATCAGGGCGTCACCTCCAACTGGCCACAAGCAGCGGGCCCACTAGGGCGAATTTACGCCATGGGCATAGACGCTCAGCGGGTATTCAACCGCCTACCGCAGATGCGTCAATATCCAGAAACCCGCATCGATGGTGCTACCGGGCTGCTATCACTCACTCAAGACGGTCGTATTCAACGCGATCTTGCCTGGGGTCAAATCCAGGACGGACTGCTCCAACCGGCGGTCGTTGAACGTGACTTCTAATGCTGCGCTTCACAGCCAAGCAACGCACAGGCAATCAAGCCGAAGCCCTGGCTGAACAAATCATGCGGCGTGCGGGTCTAAAATGTCTCGCGCGCAATTACCGATGCAAGCAGGGCGAGCTTGATCTGGTCATGCGCGACGGGGATACAGTAGTATTTGTCGAAGTACGTTACCGGCGGCAAAACCGCTGGGGCGGCGCAGCAGAGAGTGTTAACCAGACAAAGCAGCAACGCGTCATACTAGCTGCCCAGCACTTCCTGCTGAACCACCCGAAATTGGTCAACCGTCCCTGCCGCTTCGATGTTATTGCCGCCGAAGGCAATCCCGCGGATCCAGCTGCCTACAACTGGATCCGAGAGGCTTTCACTTGCTAGCGAGTTCCCCTATGGATATGCAACACCGAATTAAACAGCTCTTTACTGACAGCATTGAAACCAAGACACGCGCCATGGATGTACTCGGGCCGAGTATTGAGCAGGGTAGCCAGGCAATGGTTAACGCGCTGCTCAATGAAGGCAAGATACTGACCTGCGGCAACGGCGGCTCAGCAGGAGATGCTCAACACTTTTCTTCAGAACTGCTAAATCGCTTTGAACGTGAGCGTCCGAGCCTGCCAGCAATCGCGCTGACAACGGATGCATCCACTATCACTTCGATAGCCAACGATTACAGCTACGAAGAAGTATTTTCCAAGCAAATCAGAGCCTTGGGGCAGCCCGGCGACATACTACTGGCCATCTCTACCAGCGGCAATTCGGCCAATGTGATGCAAGCCATCCAGGCCGCACATGATCGCGAAATGCTGGTTGTCGCCCTGACCGGACGAGACGGCGGCGCAATGGCGTCTCTACTTCTCCCAGAAGACGTTGAAATCCGTGTACCAGCCCGCTCTACTGCCCGCATTCAGGAAGTGCATCTACTCGCCATTCATTGCCTATGCGACCTTATCGATCGACAACTGTTTGGGAGCGAGGAATGATAAGACTAGCTACCGTAGCCCTGCTAATCACTTTGACTGGCTGCACCAGCGTGCTGACCGCGGCGCGTGACACACCGATCAAAGACAATCGCGGCACCCGCACACTGGGTAGCAGCATTGATGATCAGCTTATCGAAACCAAGGTGTCGGTTAACGTCAACAAGGCCCACCCGGATATCGAGAGCCAGGGTCGGATCTCCGTAACCAGCTACAACGCCGTTGTCTTGCTAGCGGGCCAACTACCTCGGCAGGAGCTCATTGCAGTCGCCGGAGAGGCAGCCAAGAACACGCAGAAAGTCAAAGTCGTACACAACGAGCTGACTGCCTCCCCCCCACTCTCTTTACTTGCGCTTAACCAGGACGCCCTGATTACCACCAACCTGAAAACACGCATGCTGACCGCTGGCAATATCCCCGGAAGCCGCATAAAGGTCGTAACAGTAGCCGGAGTGGTGTACCTGATGGGCCTGGTAACACAAAACGAAGCCTCGCTTGCCGTAGCCCAAGCTCAGCAAATAGGCGGCGTACAGCGCATTGTGAAGCTCTTTGAATATATCGACTGATTGCCGATAGTTTCAGAGCAAAAAAAAGCGCCACTTCCATACCGGAGTGGCGCTTTTTTCTTGCTCACAAGACGTTAAATATAACTCAAACAATGAACTCTACTTAACGACCTTAAGCGACGGACGACCGCCTTCAGGCTTACTTGGCGGCTTGCTATCAAGGCCTGCATCGTCGCCTGGAGGCGGCGTTACCGGCTCAACTTCAAACACCATGCCCTGACCATTCTCACGAGCATAGATCGCCATGACTGCATCAGCAGGAATCCACACCTGCTGCGCAACACCACCAAAGCGACCATCAAAACAGATACGCTCGTTATCCATATGTAACTCGCGCACTGCACTGGGCGACAAATTCAGCACTATCTGCCCATCTTCAACAAAACCTTCGGGTACCGCAGTGCCGGGAAAACCAGCATTTACTAACAGATACGGCGTGCAATTATTATCCAGAATCCATTCATACAGCGCTCGAATCAGGTAGGGGCGACTGGAATTCATATCCGTCATGCCTTACTCCTTTGGTTGCATAGAATGAGTTACTGCATTTCCTTCTCTGCAGCGGACAGGCTCGCAATAAACCCTTCGCGCTTGAAAACGCGGTCCATGTAATCCTGAAGCGGCTTTGCCTGCTTCGGCAATTCAACACCCAACTCCGGCAAACGCCAGAGAATTGGAGCAATACAGCAATCAACCAAACCAAACTCTTCGCTCATAAAGAACGGCATCTCGGCGAACACAGGAGCAACGCCTGTCAGGCTTTCACGCAACTCTTTACGAGCCTTGGTTACAGCGGCAGGTGCACTCTTGGCATCGACGATAATGTCGACCAGGCGACACCAGTCCCGCTGCACGCGATACATCAGCAAGCGGCTATTGGCACGCGCAACCGGGTAAACCGGCAGTAGCGGCGGATGCGGGAAACGCTCGTCCAGGTACTCCATCATGATATTCGGCTCATAAAGCACCAAATCACGATCAAGCAATGTAGGAACACTGTTGTAAGGGTTGGTTTCAGCCAGCTCTTGGGGGTGATTATCAGGCTCAACATCCACCACATCGACGGTGACGCCCTTCTCTGCCAGCACGATTCGTACACGGTGGCAGTAGTGGTCACGTGGATCGGAGAAAAAAGCCATAGAGGAACGCTTGTTGGCGGTAACGCCCATAAATCAACCCTCATCCTTTAGCGGACTGCGGCAAGCACACTGAATGCAGCATGAAACTCAAGAAAACGCAGGCCTCTGCCCACGCAAACGAAAGACTATTATACCCTAGAAACAAGTGCGCGCCCCAAAGGGCGCGCACCGATAGTTAGCAAATACCGACAATCAATGAACGTCGCGCCAGTACTCACGCTTCAACAGGTAGGCAAACACGAACAGGAAGGCCAGATAAAGCAGAACGTAAACACCAATGCGCTGACGCTCCAACTTGACCGGATCTGCCGAGTAAGCAAGGAAAGTAACCAGGTTACGCACCGTGGTATCAAACTCTTCTTCGCTCTGGGTGCCGGTATCCGGAACCACTGTCAGCACATCACACTGCTCTTCCTTCATGATGTCACCGGTAAGGGTATCACGCATTACCTTACCATCATGATTCTTAACCGGCATCGCCTTACATCCGACAACCTGACGGCCTTGAAGCTCAGCCATCACATTAGGCATGCCCACGTTGGGGAATGTCGTGTTGTTGACCCCCAGTGGACGCGCGGAATCCTCATAGAAAGTCCGTAGGTAGGTGTAAAGCCAGTCGACACCGCGCACACGGGCAACCAGAGTCAGGTCGGGTGGCGCAGCACCAAACCAGGTCTTGCCGTCATCGTGACGCATGCCATTTTTCATATGCTCACCGATCAAAGTACCCTCGGTAAACACGACATTGTCCAGCATCAGCTGCTCAGGGATACCAAGATCATTGGCAACCCTCTCATAGCGCTGATACTGAGCCGAATGGCAACCCATGCAGTAGTTAGCAAAGGTACGCAGACCATCCTGCATAGCGGCCTTGTCTGTCAGGTCGATATTCGCTTCATCAAGCGCTACCGCGGGACCACCAGCAGCCATAGAGACCGCCGGCACAAGCGCAAAAAACAGAGCAATTAATTGTTTTTTCATTAGCCAGTAACCCTCTCCGGAACCGGTTTGGTCTTCTCCATGCTCGTATAGAACGGCATCAGGATGAAGAACGCGAAGTACAGTACGGTGCAGACTTGCGACAGCTTGGTCAGTGCAGGAGTTGAAGGCACAGCGCCCAGAATCCCGAGAACCACGAACACAATGCAGAACAAGAACAGCGCAAGCTTGCTCATCCAACCCTTGTAGCGGATTGAACGAACCGGACTACGGTCCAACCAGGGCAAAACAAAGAGCACTGCAATAGCCGCACCCATGGCAACCACACCCGGGAAAGCCGAACCCGCAACCGAGGGCACCGCACGCAAAATCGCGTAGAAGGGCGTGAAATACCAGACAGGCGCAATATGGTTTGGTGTCTTCAGCTGGTTGGCAATCTCGAAGTTAGGCTTCTCCAGGAAGTAACCACCCATTTCTGGCGCAAAGAAAACAATCGAGCAGAAGACAAACAGGAAGACCACCACACCTACGATATCCTTCACGGTGTAGTACGGATGGAAAGCAATACCATCGAGTGGCTTGCCGTTTTCATCCTTGAACTTCTTGATATCAACGCCGTCCGGGTTGTTGGAACCCACTTCGTGCAAGGCAATGATGTGCAACACAACCAAGCCAAGCAAAACAACCGGCAAAGCCACAACGTGCAAGGCAAAAAAGCGGTTGAGGGTAATACCAGAGATCAGGAAGTCACCACGCACCCACTGGGCCAGATCAGGACCAATAAAGGGAATGGCGCCAAACAGCGAAATAATAACCTGAGCACCCCAGTACGACATCTGCCCCCAGGGCAACAGGTAACCCATAAAGGCTTCACCCATCAACACCAGGTAGATCATCATACCGAACAGCCAAATCAGCTCACGCGGCTTCTGATAAGAGCCGTACATGATACCGCGCAGCATGTGCAGGTAAACCACCACAAAAAACGCAGAAGCGCCGGTGGAGTGCAGGTAGCGAAGCAACCAGCCGTATTTCACATCACGCATGATGTACTCGACTGACGCAAAGGCACCGCTCGCCGAGGGCTCATAACTCATGGTCAACCAGATACCGGTAACCAACTGGTTAACCAGCACCAGCATCGCCAGAGAGCCGAAGAAGTAGAAGAAGTTAAAGTTCTTGGGCGCATAGTACTTGGTCAGGTGATCTTCCATCACCCGGGTGACGGACATCCGCGCATTGACCCACTGCATCAATTTATTCATCAGGCGCTCTCCTGCCCCACGCCGACAACAATAATGTCATCAGATTCGTAGGAGTAAGGCGGAACCGGCAGATTCAACGGCGCTGGCTGGCCCTTGAAAACTCGACCGGACATGTCGTAATGAGAACCGTGACAAGGACAGAAATAACCGCCTTTCCAGTCAGCACCCATCTCCGCAGAAGCCACTTCAGGCTTGAACAATGGTGAGCAGCCCAAGTGTGTGCACACACCCATGACCACCAACAACTCAGGCTTGATAGCCCGTGTCTTACCATCAACGTAGCTTGGCTGACTGGAGGCTTCGGATTGCGGATCGGCCACCTCTGAGTCGGTATCGTCCAGCAGCGCTAACGCTTCAGGCGTGCGGTGAGAGACGAATACCGGCTGACCGCGCCACTCAACCACGATCTGCTGGCCCAGCTCGATCTTGCTGATATTCACTTTCACCGGCGCACCCGCCGCTTTGGCTCTGGCGCTCGGGAACCAAGATCCCACAAAGGGGACTGCTACCCCTGCTGCTCCGGCGGCACCTACCACACTAGTAGCGGCCACCAGGAAGCGACGCCGGCCATTATTCACGCCGTCATTACTCATCCAGTCGTCTCCCATCAGCTAATTTCAGACCTTTTCCAAGGACTTTTTTCAAGTTTTATACAGCCTGCACAAAATGAACCTGATGGTAATGAAAAACCCCTTTTTTGACAAGGTGATATCCACTTCCAAGGCTAGTAGACACTATACCTAAAGCCACTCCATACAACTGCCACAGATAGCATAGTTCATTGCGACACCTTGCCGCAGACACAAAAACGCCCGGCACTCCCCTAGGGAGGCCGGGCGTTTTAAGCGCCAAAGACTGATTAACGCTTGGAGTACTGAGGACGCTTACGTGCTTTCCGCAGACCCACTTTCTTACGCTCAACTTCACGCGCATCACGCGTTACGTAGCCCGCTTTACGCAGTTCGCCACGCAGAGTCTCATCATAATCCATCAGTGCACGGGTGATACCGTGACGGATAGCACCGGCTTGACCGGAAATACCACCACCACTAACGGTGACGAAAACATCGAACTTTTCAGTGTTTTCTGTCAGTTCAAGCGGCTGACGCACGATCATGCGAGCAGTTTCGCGACCGAAGAACACATCGATGCTACGGTTGTTGATAGAAATATTGCCAGAACCCGGACGCAGGAATACGCGAGCGGTGGCGGTTTTACGACGGCCGGTGCCGTAGTTCTGTGTCGCCGACATAGTGAACTCCTGTTAGATCTTCAGTTCTTGGGGTTGTTGTGCGGTATGCGGATGAACAGATCCTGCGTAGACCTTCATCTTGCGATACATGGCACGACCCAGTGGGTTCTTCGGCAACATACCTTTCACGGCGCTTTCAATAACACGCTCAGGAGCACGCTGAATCAGCTTCTCGAAGTTGATCGACTTGATGCCGCCCGGGAAACCGGAGTGGCTGTAGTAGATCTTGTCCTGAGTTTTGTTACCGGTCACATGCACTTTTTCTGCATTGATAACTACGATGTAGTCACCGGTATCAACGTGCGGGGTGTATTCGGGCTTGTGCTTACCGCGCAGACGTGAAGCAATCTCGGTAGCAAGACGACCCAGGGTCAGACCATTGGCGTCTACAACATACCAATCACGTTTTACGGTTTCAGTTTTTGCGCTGAAGGTTTTCATTAATCCTAGCCTCAGAGGCCGCTCTAATAATAAGAGGGCGAATCTTACAGAATGAAATGTGTTTTTACAAGACAACAAAGCCTAGTACAGACACTCAGTGGGGGCTGCGTGGGTCTGGGTGGCATCTGCGCTGTAAACAACAACGACAGGCTAGGCATCCTGTCGAAAGTGGCGGGCATTATGCCAAGGCGTTGAAAAAATACAACCTTTATTTGAATTGATGGTCAATAATGGGCCACATCATTCCGGCAACCAAGGAGCTCGTCATGCAATACCGCCCCCTCGGCCGCACCAACCTGAAAGTCAGCGCTTTGTGCCTAGGCACCATGACCTGGGGTGAACAGAACACCCAGGCGGACGCATTCGCGCAAATCGATCGCGCACGCGACTCTGGCGTCAATTTCATTGATACCGCCGAAATGTACCCGGTACCACCAAAGGCTGAAACCTATAGTGCTACCGAGAGCATCATAGGCAACTTTTTCAAGCAACGCGGCGAACGCGAGAAGTGGATCCTGGCCAGCAAAATAGCCGGCCCGGGTAACGGCATGAACTATTTGCGTAATGGCCGCACTCGCTTTACTCAGGAACACATCGAGAGCGCGGTGGACGCTAGCCTGCAGCGCTTACAAACCGACTACATCGACCTATATCAGCTGCATTGGCCCGACCGCAGCACCAACTTCTTTGGTCAACTGGGCTATCAGCACAACCCGGACGATGAGCTGACGCCTTTTGAAGACACGCTTGAAGCGCTGGACAAGCAGGTTAAAGCAGGCAAGATCCGCTATATTGGCCTTTCTAACGAAACCCCTTGGGGCGTGAGCCGCTTTTTGCAGTTAGCCGACGCACGCGGCTGGCCGCGGGTAGCTTCCGTGCAAAACCCCTACAACCTGCTGAACCGCACCTACGAGATCGGATTGGCCGAGATGTCGTTGCGCGAGCAGTGTGGCCTTCTCGCCTACTCGCCACTGGCCTTTGGCGCACTGACTGGTAAATACCTCAACGGTCTCAAGCCGGAAAAGGGCCGCCTGACGCTGTTCACCCGCTTCAACCGCTACAGCAACCCGCAAGCGCAAAAAGCCTGCGCCCGCTACGTGCAGCTAGCGCGTGACCATGGTTTGGACCCAGCTCAAATGGCGCTTGCCTTCGTCACTCGGCAACCCTTCGTCACCAGCAACATTATTGGTGCCACCAACATGGATCAGCTCAACCGTAACTTGAGTAGCGTCAACATGGGCCTGACTGACAGCGTCTTGCAGGCGATTGCCGAGATCCACCAGAGCCAGCCCAACCCTGCCCCCTGAACAAAGCGCCAGGCAAAAACCCCACCTCACAGCGTGGCTACCTATAGGCAGCCACGCTTGACCCCTAATTGCAGACCAGCGAGACTGCCAGACAAGACGACATTTCAGCCACTATTGGCCGATCCAGCATACAAAGATAATAATCATGCTCACGCAAACCTCTTCCCTGCCCCCTTTGCAGGAGGTTGCAATACTCGCTACCAACCTGACCATCGCCTCTACCGTCATGCAGGCTAAAGACTTCTTTTATATGGCCAGCCTGAACGACGGCCGGCAACGCGGCATCGGCCTGCAGCCGAGCTTCCAAACCCTGATCGTGACCGCAGATGATCAGCCAGCAAACAGTTTCAGTCAGGACCCTTTGCCCGCTCAAGCACGAATAGACCAGGTGGAGCCTCAGCTAATCATCCTGCCGGCATTCTGGGGCGATTTTGACCAACTGACTGCGCAATATCCTCAAGTGCTCCCCTGGCTGCGTGAAGCGCACAGCAAGGGTGCCGTAATCGGCGCCGTTGCCAACGGAGCCTATTGGGCCGCCGCAGCGGGTCTGCTTGACCAAAAAGAAGCAACTACCTACTGGCGCTATCAAGACGACTTCAGCGCGCGCTTCCCCCGCGTTGACCTACAGCGGGACAAACACCTTACGGATGCGGGCAGCATCCTGTGTGCCGCTGGCATAGACTCGGGGCGGGATTTATTTGTTCATCTGGCAGAGAGACTATGCGGGGCTGGCGTTGCACAAACGGTGGCCCGGGACGTGTTCTACGAGGTGCAGCGCAGCTATAGTCTTGGCGTGATCGGGTTTGGCGGGCAAAAAATGCATCATGACCCGGCCATCCTGCAGATTCAGCAATGGCTGGAAAGTCATTTTGCCGACAAGTTCCGCTTTGAGGACCTGGCCAGCCGACACGGCATGAGCATCCGCAACTTTATGCGCCGATTCCAGCAGGCAACGGGAGACAAACCCTTGCAGTACCTGCAGCGAATGCGCATCGAGATCGCCAAAAGCAAGCTCAGCACCAGCCAGCTCAGCATCAAGACCATCAGCTATGAAGTGGGCTATGACGACGCGAGCTTTTTCGCCAGGCTATTTCGCCAGCACACCAACCAGTCACCCAACCAATACCGCCGGCAGTACCAGCGGCAGATTACCGAGTAATCAGGGCTTGTGTGCGCGCGCCAGGAACTCGTGGGATTGCATTTCCAGCAGACGGCTCAAGGTACGCTGAAATTCAAACTCCAGCCTTCCACCGGTATACAGGTCTTTGAGTGCTACCTCAGCTGAAATGATCAGTTTGACGTTGCGGTCGTAGAACTCATCTACCAAGTTAATGAAGCGCCGCGCCATGTCGTTCTTGCTGACATCCATCTGCTCAACGTTGGCAATGAGTACCGCATGAAAGATACGGCCGAGCTCGATGTAGTCATTCTGGCTGCGCGGTCCATCGCAGAGATCGCGAAACTCGAACCAGGCAACATCTTCACAGACGCGCACCGATTTTATCCCCCGATTCTCGATAATCAATTCTTCGCCTTCGACCACTTCATCCATATCCGGAACCAGGCTGTCGAAGCTGCGCTGCAAGCTGTTATTCGCTTCACAATCCAGCGGCCAGTGGTACAGCTCCGCCTGCTCCAGCGCACGCAGACGGTAGTCAACGCCGTTATCCACATTGACTACCTCTGTCCGAGAGTTCAGCAGAGCGATAGCAGGCAGGAAGCGCGCGCGCTGCAGACCATCCTTGTACAACCCATCTGGCACGATATTGGATGTAGCAACCAGGGTCACGCCCTGAGCAAACAGCTCTTCCATCAAACTGCCCAGAATCATCGCATCGGTAATATCGGAAACGAAAAACTCGTCGAAGCAAATCACCTTTGCCTCTTCCGCAAACTGAGCAGCAACCAGCTTCAGCGGATCCTTTTTACCCTTCATCGCCCGCAACTCCTGGTGCACCCTCTGCATAAAACGATGAAAGTGCGTGCGCATCTTGCGCTTAAAAGGAAGAGCGTCAAAAAAAGTATCGACTAGATAAGTCTTGCCGCGACCGACGCCACCCCAGAAGTAAATACCTTTAACCGGCTCCGGCTTTTTGCCGCGCAGCCTACCGAGCAGTCCAGGCTTGGCGTGCTCGTTGGCGACCAGCTCCTCGAACAGGCGCTGCAAATGACGCACTGCCTTTTCCTGGGCTGGATCATGAAAAAAGTCCGGACGCTGGAGGTCCGCCTTGTAACGCTCAAGGGGAGACATACGCTGTTACCAAAAGGGGGTTCGACGGGTGCGATACTCTACTCGGACGCCACCACCTTGGCAATCGAGCTCCCTGCCTGCATGCAGCTCTAGAGCGCGCAGAGCGCCAAGAATCCTGGCGCCCGACACGCTAAATAAACCGCCCTGAAAGGCATACGGCCATCACTGCCGACTCATTCAACCGGTAGGTCGCATACAAATAAACAACAAAAAACTCAGCTCAGAGCCTCTTCAACTGCCGTTTTAAGCGGCACTAACTGGCCATGAAAGAAGTGGCCGGTGTCGGCAAAGCGCACCACCGTAGAATCGGCTTCATCGGCGAAGGCGTCATATACCGACTGCGGTGCAACGACGTCATCTGCCTCACCCATCATCACGATTGCTGCGCCGCCGAGCGGCTTTAGGTCGCCAAAACGCTGCTTTTCAACAGAGGGTGCAACCAACACCAGGCGCTCTGGCCACGCGGGCAACTCACTGGCCGCCGCAGCAGCGACATAACCACCAAAGGAGAAACCCATCAACCACAACTGGTCCATCTGCAATTCGGCACGTGCCCAGGCAATCACGGCAAGGCAATCCTGAACCTCGCCCACACCATAGTCATGCTCTCCCGCGCTCCGCCCCACCCCGCGGAAGTTGAAGCGCAGCGTGCTAGCTCCCATATCGCGGGCCGTGCGCATCAGGGTATGCACCACCTTGTTTTGCATGGTGCCGCCCTGCACCGGATTGGGGTGACAGATAATCGCAACCAGACCTGCGCGGTCTCCTGTCGTAACAACGGCTTCAATTGGGCCAGCGGGCCCTTCGATTACAACCTGCTCTTCACCCGGACGACTCATGGGTTTCTCCGTGACTGCTGCTGCATGAATGGCGTCGTAGACGTGGAACTGCCAGCACAGCCAGCACTCCAATCTGATATTCTGACCTTTGCTCGTTGAGCCTGGCAAGAAGAAGCGCCAAGCCAACTTGCTAGTGCCAGACTGGTCTGATGTTCGCACCGGAAAGAACAGTGCCGACATAGACACTAGCCTTGGCCATGAAATGTCGTTACCGTAAGCCTAAGCTACTGGGGCAAGAGCATCATTATTGTCCGGAAGCACCAACCGAAAGTGAGGGACCCAAGGTGGAAGCAAGCGAGAACTTGTGGATAGCAGCAGCCATTGCCCTGGCAGTGGGAATCATAGTCGGTGTCGTACTGGCGCGCGTATCTCGTCGCATCAGTGGCGGCAGCTCATCTAGCTCCCAGGCTCAACTGGAAAGCCTGCAGCTGCGTTTTGAAGAATATCAGCAGGAAGTCGCTGCACACTTCAAAACCACAGCCAATCTGGCTGGACGCATGAACCGCAGCTACCAGGACATACAGGAGCACCTGACCCACGGCGCGCTGGAACTGGCACCCGACGACATGACGCGTCAACGTCTATTGGCGGCACTCGATCAGGACGCCCCGATCGCGCCCAGCAGCCGCAAGCCAAGCGAAAGCGCCTTCGACAGCCTGGAGCCGCCACGCGATTATGCTCCCAAGGATGCCGGCGGCCCCGGCACACTGTCTGAAGACTACGGCATCAAGCGCAAGCCTTGAGCCAATCCGCCCGCGTGAACGTCTGAGCGCGGGCAACTCACCCCATGCCACCTATGCCCTCAACCCAGCCCCCATTCCTGACACTACCCAAAGACCCGTCGGACATCTTACGTATTTCCGGCGACTGGACTCTTAAACACTACGCGGAACTACGCACGCTGATCGGGCAAATACCGGAAAAGCAGCGGCAGAACTTTACCCAAGTGGATATGAGTCAATTGGCAGGACTGGACACAGCGGGCGGCCAGCTGCTGGCTGAGCTGCTCGGGGCAGAACAGCTCAAGCAGGTCAGCGACAACAGTCCCGACATGGCACGCGAGCGCCGCACCCTTTTGCAGCGTATCGCCAGTAGCTGTCCTGAAAGCACCGACAACCAAAAAACCGAACCTGGGCTGATAATTGCTCTTCTAGAGCAAATCGGCGTATCCATGCTTGGCTTTTATGCCCACCTGATCGACTTGCTCGGCTTTATTGGACTGACGTTAAGCGCGCTCGCTCGAAACCTGGTGCGCCCGGGCAATTGGCGGATTACCGCTATCGTTGCGCAGATTGAGCAGACGGCCTTCAATGCCATTCCCATAGTGGCGCTGCTCACCTTTATGGTGGGCGCTGTCATTGCCTTTCTGGGCGCCACCGTTCTTGAGTCCTTTGGGGCCAGCATTTATACCGTTGACCTGATTGCCTTTTCTTTTTTGCGCGAGTTCGGCGTATTGCTGACAGCCATTTTGATGGCTGGTCGCACCGCCAGCGCCTTTACTGCGCAGATCGGCTCGATGAAAGCCAATGAAGAGATAGATGCGATTCGAGCGCTAGGACTCAATCCGCTGGAAATCCTGGTACTGCCTCGTGTTCTGGCGCTAATGGTAGCCATGCCCGTACTGACCTTTATTGCCATGCTCTCAGGTCTATTCGGTGGCGCTATGGTCTGCGCCTTGTCGCTGGATATATCGCCCACCATGTATGTCAGCATGCTGCATCAGAATGTTGAGGTTAGGCATTTCTTGCTGGGTATCGCCAAGGCACCCATCTTTGCCTTTTTGATTGCGGTGATCGGCTGCATGGAAGGCTTCAAGGTCAGCGGCAGCGCTGAGTCAGTCGGCGAACATACGACCTCCAGCGTAGTGCAATGCATTTTTGTGGTCATCCTGGTTGATGCTCTGGCGGCGCTGTTTTACATGGAGATGGGCTGGTGAGCGAAAAAACTGATAAACAGCAGCAGCCACTGGTCTCCGTGCGCGGGCTTGTTAACCGCTTTGGCAGCCAAACGATTCATGACCAGCTGGATCTCGACATCTTTCCGCGCGAAATTATCGGCGTGGTGGGCGGCTCCGGCACCGGCAAATCGGTACTGCTGCGCTCCATAGTCGGCCTGCGCCGCCCTACCGGTGGCTCTGTCAGGGTGTTTGGCAAGGAGCTAGAAAACCTGTCAACCGAGCAGCGCTCAGAAATGGAAAGGCGCTTTGGCGTGCTCTTTCAGGGCGGCGCGCTGTTCTCATCGCTGACCGTACTGGAAAACATCGCGCTACCGCTGATCGAGCATGCCGGGCTTAGCCGCGACGATGCCGAGCATCTGGCAAAGATGAAAGTAGCGCTGACCGGCTTGCCTCCCGAAGCAGGCGATAAATATCCCTCAATGCTGTCTGGCGGCATGGTTAAACGCGCCGCACTAGCGCGTGCGTTGGCGCTCGACCCCGACATTCTGTTTCTCGACGAGCCCACAGCAGGCCTTGACCCCATTGGTGCAGCAGCCTTTGATCAATTGATCGCGACCCTGCGCGACGCACTGGGCTTGAGTGTTTTTCTGGTTACCCATGACCTCGACACCCTCTACGCCATCTGTGACCGCGTTGCGGTACTATCGCAAAAGCGCGTGCTGGTAGCTGACGATTTGCAGACCGTCAGCAACACCGACAATGAATGGATTCAAGCTTACTTTCATGGCCCCAGAGGCCGCGCCGCATCAGGTCAACACGCCCTTAACCCGGAGCCTAACTAGATCATGGAAACCCGTGCCCATCACGTGCTGATCGGCTTTTTCACAGTGCTTTCAGCACTGGCAGCCATCAGTTTTGCTATCTGGATGAGCAGCTCCAGCACCAGCAGCGAGTACCGCTACTACACCGTACTCTTCAAGCAGGCGGTGACCGGCCTCTCGCGCGGCAGCGCGGTGCAATTCAGCGGCATCCGTATTGGCGACATCACCGAGCTCACACTCGACAAGGAAGACCCACGCAAGGTGCGCGCACGCATCCGCATCGATCCCAGCGTGCCGATCAAGGAAAGTACTGTTGCCAGTCTGTCGTTCACCGGCATCACCGGCAACTCGGTCATCGAGCTCAGCCATGACGACCCAAGCAGCCCGCCCTTGCAAAGCAAGAACGGCGAAGATCCGGTGATTTACGCCAAACCCTCGCCCTTTGCCAGTCTGCTGGCGAACGGCGAAGATCTGATGACCAATATCAACAAGTTGATCATCAATGCGCGCGACATCTTCTCGGAAGAAAACGTACAGCATCTCAGCCAGACGCTGGAGGGGCTGCATCAGGCTACTGACAGCATCAGCAACCCGGATGGCAACCTGCAGCAACTCCTGGTCGAGCTGAAAGAGACCAGCCGTGCGGCGAAGGCGGCGCTGGAGCAAAGCAATACACTGATTGCCAATGCCGATCGACTGGTAACTAACCAGGGCGCGCAAACGCTCAGTAGCGCTGAAGAGGCTATGGCATCAGTCGCCAAGTCCAGCGCCACACTCGAGCAAATACTGGTCGACAACCAGGCCTCTTTTTCCAGCGGCATGCAGGGCTTGGGGCAGCTTGATCCTGCCATCAATGAGCTACGCTCAACCCTCTCCGAGCTGCGCCTGCTAACCCGTCGACTACAGGATGACCCCGCCCGCTTTTTGCTTGGGCGCGATAACAAACAGGAGTTTCAACCATGATCCAGCGTCGCGTTGTGCAGATTGGCGCCGCCCTGCTGGCACTCAGCCTGGCGAGCGCCTGCTCGGTACTGCCAGAATCGGCCCCGACTACGTTCTACCAACTGCCCACACCGCAGCTGGAGCCTAATCAAGCGCAACCAATGCGGCTGTCATTGCGCATCACCACGCCAGATGCCAGCTATGCCTTGCAAACACCGCGCATCATGGTTAGCCCTGATGAAAACACCATCAATAGCTATGAAGGTGCACGCTGGAGCGACCCCAACACCGCGCTCATGCGCGAGCATCTGATCCAGGCATTTCAGCAGGACGGCAGCTTTCGCACAGTCAGCAACGAAAGCCATGCGCTGCAAGCAGACGTCCACCTGTACAGCGACCTGCGTCAATTTCAGACACGCTACGTTGATGGTGTACCGGAGATAGCCGTTACGCTGGATGCCAAACTGGTAGATCCCACCAGCCGTCAGGTCATCGCCGCCAGGCACTTTCAACTGACACGCGAACTTGATAGCCCTGAGGTACCCGCAGTGGTAGCCGGCCTGGGCGCAGCGTCAGACGAGCTGGCACGCGAGCTGATTAGCTGGAGCCGAACCTCGCTCGCTCGCTTGGACGCAGCACGGGTAGCAGAGCAACCCTGAATAGCGAAGTAGCCGTAATACGACGACAGTGCCCAAAAAAACAACAGTGCTGCATATACAGCGGGGTGTGCAGCAGCAGTCATAGAGATAACCGGCAATGGCCTACATCAGGTTCTCCACCCAAGACTACCCATTGGCAGAGCGTATGGAAGCTGCTCAGGACATATACGCAGCGATGGCCAACATCGAGATCGCCACTGAGAAAGGTAAAGCGCCCAATATAGAAACCCGACTACGCCTTTTGCCCGGCGTCTCTATCGCGATGGTAGAAAGCTCGCCGCTGATCGTCAATCGTAGCTCGCGACAACTGCAGGATGGCAATGACGATTTTTCGCTGCTGATAAACCCAGCTGGACGGGCATCATGGCTTTCAGAGCTCGACGGGGTTGGCGAGATCGAGTGCCCTCCCGGCGCAGGTTGTTTTGGTTTTAACGACCGGCCGGGCACGATTGTCTTCCAGGGCAATAAAACCTACATGCTTAACATCTCTTTCTCGCGAGCATTACTCGGACCACTCGTAGTCGATCTTGAACGCAAAAGTAAATCCCCTCTTCTTGCCAAGGAAACCTTTGTTCATCTGGCGCAATGTGCAATCGAACTGATCCAGAATCAAGATGCCGAAGAAGGCGATATTCTGGGTGATACCAACCGGCTACTGGACCTGGCGGCTATCTCGGTAGGCGCTCCGCGCGACGTAGAAATACTCGCGCGCCAACGCGGACTAAAGCAGGCACGGCTGCGCGCCGTTAAAGCCGACCTGATGATAAACGCCTGGCGTAGCAACACCTCGCTTGACTGGGTGGCAAAACGACACGGCGTATCACCCGGCTATATCCGCGCTATGTTTGAGCAGGAAGGACAAAGCTACACCGATTACGTGCTGGAGCTGCGCCTGGACCGCGTTTTTCACGCGTTGAGTAGCCCGACCCACGCCCACAAGACCGTATCCGCTATTCTCTACGATGCCGGTTTCAACAACCCTTCCTGGTTCTACCGCGCATTCAAGCGCCGCTTTGGTTTAACGCCTAGCGAAGCCCGCGACCCCGCGGCGAAAGCCCGCCCCTAGCACCTTCCACCACTCCCCCCCCCGCCGCGTAAATACTTACCCGGTGTGGCGCTGAGTGGAGGCCCACCAACAAGCGCATTGTTACGCTCCTCCCCCACTGAATTTGCACACCGCATCAAAGGGGAAGGGAAACCGTGAAAAAACTGGTCGCAGTATCAAGTTTGCAGGTCGTATGGCTGTTTTCATGTATCGCAGCAACACCGTTACAAGCCGCCGAAAGTGCCGGCGGCGCGCTACGAGACTTAGAGATTCGCCCGCTAGATCTGCCACCAGAGCCACCGGCAGACACCCCAAGCCTAACGCCACCACCTGCCGAACAACAGGTCCAGGGTGGCGATACCGTCGATATCATCGGTTTTCGTTTTACCGGCAACAGCGCATTCAGTGATGAGCAACTGGCAGCCGTTTTGCTCGATCTGTCCGGCCAGGCGCTGACACTTTCGCAGCTACAGCAAGCCGCCGACCGCATCACAGCCTGGTACCGCCAACACGAATGGCTACTGGCAAGAGCCATATTGCCACCCCAAGAAATCGATGATGGCTACCTACTGATTCAGGTGGTCGAAGGCAACTACGACCAGGTTGACCTGAGCAACCAGAGCACGCTGCCAGACCGGCTTATGATCAACGCAACACGCCGCCTAAATAGCGGAGACGGCGTGCGCGCTGGTACGCTGGAAAATGCGCTGATGAACCTCGATGCGCTGCCCGGCACACAAGTCAGTTCACAGCTGTCACGTGGAGAGGCCGTCGGCACTAGCGCCCTGCACATCGAGGTCACTGACCAGCCCGCGCTAAGCGGACAGCTGTCGCTCGATAACTACGGCAACACCTACAATGGCGAGTACCGTCTGAACGGCGGCCTCTCCGTCGCCAACCCACTTGGTCTGGGCGACTCGCTACAGTTGCAGGCGCTCGTATCCGATGGTGACCAGCACTTCCTCAGCACCCAGTACGAACTCCCGGTTGGCCCCTGGAATACCCGTGTCGGTGCTAGCCTGTCCTGGCTGGAGTACGAACTGGGCAAGGACTTCGACAGCCTAAACGCCAAGGGTAAAGCCACCACCGGCAGCGTGTTTGCCAGCCAGAATTGGTGGCAACAACGCAGTTGGGGCGTATCCAGCCGGATCGAATGGCGCTACCGCGATCTGGAAGATGAGCAGCTCGGGCTAACCAGCGAGAAAACCTTACGCAGCGTTACCCTTGACCTTGTTAATGGCTACTGGCGCGATGAGGTACTTGGCGGCAGTGCCAACAGCTATCGGCTGAGCTGGACCCACGGCGAACTATCTCTGGATACCCCCTACGCCCAAGCCTCCGACTTTTACGGCACCGAAGGCCGCTACCATAAAGTCAACCTGGCACTGCTACGTCAGCAGCGCCTGACCCCGCGCCTGTCCCTCAACCTCAACCTGCGCGGCCAACTGGCGGACGGCAACCTGGACTCAGCGGAAAAAATCAGCCTGGGCGGAGCCTACGGCATCCGCGCCTTCCCGCAGGGTGAAGCATCGGGTGATGAAGGCTGGCTCGCCAGCACCGAACTGCGCTATGCCCTCAATAGCCAGTGGCAACTGGGCACCTTTCTTGAAGCCGGCGGTATTACCTACAACAAAGACCCTCTGGCTTTTGGCGACCGCCACCGCAATCTGAAGGGAGCCGGCGTATCCGCCTACTGGCAACCGCACCGTCAATGGCAGGTCAGCGCAATCGCCGCCACGTCTCTGGACAATGAAGAGGCTGTCAGTGACGAACCGGAAGACGTTTATTTCTGGGGCCAAGTGCAATGGATGTTCTAAGCCCCTCACGTACCTGAGCCCGAAAACAGCATCTCGCGATCACCGTCAGACAGGAAAGTCCCATGGCCCACACAAAGCATCCGTTCACCCCCACCGCACTGGCCATTGCCATCAGCCTGATCTCGGCCAGTCTGCACGCCGCAGACCTGCCCACCGGCGGCAACATCGTCGGTGGCTCCGGCAGCATCAGCCAGGATGGCAACAGCCTGAACGTGCAGCAGAACAGTGACAAGCTGATCACCAACTGGGACAGCTTTGATATTGGCGCGGGCAACACTGTCAACTTCTACCAGCCGGGCAGCAACTCGGTAGCGTTGAACCGGGTGATTGGTGAAGACGCCTCGGCGATCTACGGCAACCTCAACGCCAACGGCAAGGTCTTTCTGGTCAACCCCAACGGCGTGTTGTTTGGTCAGGGTGCGGCGGTCAACGTCGGTGCGCTGGTGGCCTCGACCTTGAGTCTCAGTGATGAAGACTTTAACAACGGCAATTACCAGTTTCAGGGTGACGGCAACAACGCCGCCGTGATCAACCGCGGCAGCCTCAAGGCCGACAACGGTACCGTTGCCCTGCTCGGTGGCC